>OCTA010000010.1_pt1 | contig 272051 bp, 225 predicted proteins | sample 1538991 | NCBI WGS metagenome assembly OCTA01 (sample SAMEA3539302, study PRJEB22396) | soil metagenome | biome: tundra; feature: field; material: soil | place: USA | collected 2010-05 | depth 0.15 m
GGATGAAAACCAGCAATCCCGGGCACTTCCTCCCCCCTTATGTCAGGAGGTCTGGATTCAGACTTTCTGCGCTGAACGGCAGCGGAGTCTTGGGATCCCTTGCGACGAACGGCGTAACGCGGGCATCCCACACTAAATAGGAGTATATTAGTCAACTTTTGAAGACCTCGTTGGAGATCTCTGCTGATGCGCAGTCCATATCCGGTTCTTGCCCTGGCGATGGTGGCCGGGGCGTGCAGTTCCGGGAGCGCCCGATTGCAAACCACCGAGGCCGGTGCCCCTGACACCAGATCGGACAGCAGCGGCACGGGAGGATCCAGCGGGCACGTGTCGGTGCTCCAGCACCACAACAACGCCTCCCGCGACGGATTCTACGTGGATCCCGCGCTCAGCAGGACCGCGATTGCCAATCTGCATGTGGATCCGGCCTTTGCCGGCGCGACGATTCTAGGACCGACCTACGCCCAGCCGCTCTACCTCGCCGGCACGGGCGGTGCCGCTGACTTGGTCATCGCCGCCACCGAGCAGAACCATGTCTACGCATTCGATGCCGCAAGCGGGGGCAAACCGGTGTGGGATCAGTCCCTCGGCACGCCCTTGCCCAGATCGCGCTTGGCCACGCTCAAGGCGAACTGCGGGAACATCGATCCCCTCGGTATCACCGGCACACCCGTCATCGATCCCGCCACGCGCACCATTTACCTGGATGCCATGACCATCGCCAGCGCGAACGCGACCGCGCAACACGAGATCTTCGCACTCGATGCCGGCACGGGGACGATCAAATCGGGATGGCCGGTCGACCTCAACAGCACCGTCACGGCCGGCGCAACGACCTTCGATTCTTTGCCGCAGAATCAGCGCGGGGCCTTGGCTTTGCTTGGCGGCAAGATGTTCGTGCCCTTCGGCGGCCACATTGGCGACTGCGGCGTCTATCACGGTTGGATCGTCGGCGTCTCGACCAGCGATCCCACCCAGGTCAGCGCCTGGGCCAGCCGAGCAGTGGCTGGCGGCGTTTGGGCGCCCGGCGGGATCTCTTCGGATGGGCAGTCGCTTTTCTTCGCCACTGGCAACACCGAAAGCCAGTCCAATGCCTTCAAAGCGCCACCGACTTGGCAAGACGGCGAAACCATCTTCCGCTTGCCACCATCGCTCGTCTTTAGCGGTCAAAGTGCCGACTACTTCACGCCCACGAACTGGGCAGCCCTCGACAATGCGGACACGGACATTGGCGGGACCGCGCCCGTGGTTCTCAATGTTGCCGGCGCCACGCCCTCGGCCTTGGTCATCGGTCTGGGCAAGGACGGCAATGCTTACTTGCTCGACCGCAGCAACTTCGGTGGCATCACGAGTCCGCTCGGGCTGGCTTCGGTCGCCTCGGGTTCGATCATCAACGCGGCCGCGGCCTACACCACGGCGCAGGGAACCTACGTCGTTTTCAAGGGCACGGGCAAGGGGTGCCCCTCTGGCCAGTCCGGTGGGCTTGCCGCGATCAAGATCGCGTCGGCGAATCCGCCAGCCATCTCCATGGCTTGGTGTGGCGGTCCGGCGACCCAGGACTCTCCAGCGGTCAGCGCCACGGATGCCCAAGGAACGGATGCCGTGGTGTGGATCGTCGGCAACGACAACAAACTCTACGGTCTCGACGGGGACACTGGGAAGTCCATCTTCGCGGGTGGGACAAACACAGACACCATGTCCTCCGTGCAGAAGTTCGAAACGCCCATCATTGCCAATGGTCGCGTCTTCGTTGCAGCGGATAATCAAGTCTATGCATTCACGCCAAACTAGTGCTGCATTTCTCCAATCGGCGTGACAGTCAGGCCCATCTGCTGGTAACATTCTCGTCGAGAAACGCGGGCGCCACGCGTCCCTTCCCGCGACTCTGCTGGAGAATGAATGGCCAAAGACGGCACGGAACAATTCAAGTTCGATGGCCGCGAAATCTTTCGATCGCTCTACCTCCACATGGTGGAAGGGGTCGCCCTGCACGAATTGGTCTGCGACGAGGCTGGCAACCCGACCGACTACCGCATCTTGGATGTGAATCCGCAATTTGACGCCTACGTCGGGGTCGCCGCTTTCGAGGCCATCGGCAAGCTCGCGACCGAGGTCTACGGAACCCCGGAGCCGCCCTACCTGGCCGAATTCGCCCGCGCGGTGTTCTCCGGAACGCCCACCCGGTTTGAAACCCACTTTGCGCCCTTCGACCGCTTCTACGACATCAGTGTGGTGCCTTTCGGAACTCGGCAGTTCGCCACCGTCTTTCTCGATATCTCGGAACGAAGACGGAGCGAACGGGCACTGCGCGAGAGCGAATGGTACCTGCAGCGTGCCCAGCATGTCGCCCACATTGGCTCTTACCGTTTCGACATCGCCAAAGGCACCTGGAGAAGCTCGCAAGCGCTAAATGTTCTCTTCGGTATTGAGGACGACTTTCATCGCGATCTCGCGGGTTGGCTCAGCCTGGTGCATCCCGAGGATCGCGAGGACATGCACCGCTACTTGATCGAGGATGTCGTCCTTGCAGGCCGCGACTTCGACCGCCGCTATCGACTGGTCAGAGCCAACGACGGCAGCGTGCGCTGGGTTCACGGCATGGGCGAACTGGAAAAGGATGCGTCTGGCCAGCCGATCGTCATGGTCGGCATCATCCAGGATGTCACCGAGAGCACGCTCAAGGAGCAAGCCTTGCGCGAGTCGGAAGAGCGCTTTCGCCGCATCTTCGAGTTGATTCCAGGGCCGGTGACCCTGGCCCAGACCGACGGTACGATCATCGCGTGCAACGATGGTTTTTGCGCGGCGATGGGATACCCGCGTGAAGAGCTCCTGGGCAAGTCGACGCGCGAATTGTCAACGTGGGTGGATCCGCATCAGCGCGATGCCATGTACGCCGAGGTGGCCCAGGGCAAGAGCGTGGACTGGCTGGAGTTCAAGATGCGGCGCCGCGACGGACTGGTGCGTACCATGCAGATCTTCGCGCGCCCCTTCGAGCTGGCCGGGAAAGCCATGGTGCTGTCCGTGGGCCGCGACATCACGGATCAGCGTAACCTCGAACAGCAGATGCTTCATAGCCAGAAGCTGGAAAGCCTGGGCGTGCTCGCGGGTGGCATCGCGCATGACTTCAACAACCTGCTCACCGGGATCCTGGGCAATGCCGACCTGGCCAAAACCGAGATGTCGCCGCTCGCTCCTTCGCGCGCCAGCCTCGAAGGTATCGAGGTCGCCGCTCGACGGGCCGCGGATCTCTGCCGCCAACTTCTCGCCTACAGCGGCCGCGGCCGATTCATCATCGAGCCCTTGGATCTTTGCGAGCTGGTCCAGGAGATGGGCCACTTGCTCACCGTGAGTATCAGCAAGAAGGCCGTGCTCAAGTACCACTTCTCGCAAGGGATCCCGGCGGTCGAAGCCGATGCGACGCAACTCCGGCAGGTCATCATGAATCTCATCGTCAACGCCTCGGAGGCCGTGGGCGAGCGCAGCGGGGTCATCTCGATCACGGTGGGCCTTGCCCACTGCGAGGCCGACTACCTCAAGGGATGTTTTGGCACCGACCGACTGCAGCCCGGGGACTATGTCTACTTGGAAGTCGCGGACACCGGTCATGGCATGGACAAGTCCACCATGGATCGGATCTTCGACCCGTTCTTCTCGACCAAGTTCACCGGGCGCGGGCTGGGCCTGGCCGCGGTGCTTGGCATCATGCGCGGGCATCATGGCGCCATCAAGGTCTACAGTGAACCCGGCCGCGGAACGACCTTCAAGCTGCTCTTTCCCGCCAGTGAAAGCTCGGTGAGCACACAGCAAACCACGACGTACAAGTCCGCCGGCTACCACGCCTCGGGGAAGATCTTGCTAGCCGACGACGAGGAAACCATTCGCAACCTGGGACGCCGGATGTTGCAGCGGGCGGGGTTCGAGGTCATCCTCGCCGCCGACGGTCGGGAAGCCATCGACAAGTTCGTCAGCGACAAGGACAGCATCAGCTTGGTCATTCTGGATCTAACCATGCCTCACGCCGACGGCGAGACCTGCTACCGCGAGATGCGGCAGCTCAAGCCTGGGGTGAGGGTCATCCTGAGTTCGGGCTACAACGAACAGGACATCGTCAACCGATTCGCGGGCAAGGGACTGGCCGGATTCATCCAGAAGCCGTACACGACGGAAGAACTGCTGGACAAGATCCGCGAGGCCTTGGAAAAGACCTAGTTCATGGAACACAAGCGCGCCGGCAAGGTGGCGCCTTTTCTGATTCTCGTGGCCCTGGTTGGGCTGGCCTATGTGCCCCTGTTTTTCGGACAGGTGCTCTACCAGCGGGATGTCGGCCGATGGATCTATCCCGAGCAAGCATTTCTGAGCCACAGCCTCTCGCATGCGGAGTCGCCCCTGTGGAATCCGCTGATTGGCCTTGGTCTGTCGACGCTGGCGAATCCCCTCAATGAGGTCTTCTATCCCCCGAATATCCTGCTGCTGGCCAAGCATTCGCCGCGCTCGACGTCCTTCTTCCTGTTCGCGCACATCCTGCTCGGCTCGGTTGGCATGATGACTCTCGCGCGCTGTCTGACCAAGGACGCCGCGATCCCCGCGCTCGTGGCTGGATTGGCCTGGGGGCTGTCGGGCACCACGACCTCCGAGGTCACCGCAGGCCTTCGCTTAATCGCTGGCGCCTATATTCCCTGGTGCGCCCTGGGCATGGTCCATCTTTCGCGGACGATTGGTGCCGCGGGATCGCTGCGCGCTTGCGCCAGCGCGGCTGCGGGGGCGGCGCTCCCTTTTGGCCTGTGTTTTCTGACCGGCGAGGTGTTCTTTCCCTTCCTGGCCGCCGCTTTCGCGCTCGGCGTGGCCGTCGGAGATGCGCTTGAGAGAAGGGACATGGCGGCAGCGAGCCTCCGCACGTGGGCCTGGCGCTTCGGCGTGGGTGCTTGCGTCGCCGCTGTTCTGTCCGCCGCTCTGGCGGCGGCCGCGATTTTGCCTGTCAAGCACGCAGTGCAGGCCACGGCTCGAACCGCGCCGCTTTCACGCGGCACCGCGGAGGTCGGCTCATTTCATCCCTGGCGGCTGGCGGAGATGATCGCGCCAGGCGCGATGGGCGATCCCTACACCGCCTATCCCGCGGGAGCCTGGGTGGGAGAACCCGGACTTGGCCAAAGGCCGCTCCTTTTCGGCTGCTATCTCGGCAGCAGCGTGCTGGTGCTGGCGCTGCTGGCATTCGGCCGAAAGCGCAAATTGGCCGTCACGCTCTTCGTGGTTGCCCTGCTCGCGCTTCTCGCCGCCTTCGGAAAACACACCGGAGCGCACGCGGTGATTCGCACGCTTGTTCCGCCCCTGGCCTACATGCGAGGTCCAGAGAAATACCTTTCGTTGGTCGTTGCCAGCGCGTCCTTGCTGGCTGGGCTCGGCGCCGCCCGGTTGCTCGAAGGCCAGCAACGCGTGTTGCGTCGGGGGCTGCTCGTAGCCGCCGCGCTCGTGGTGCTCTTGCTGGCGGCGGTGTGGTTTCCGGCGGCGGTGGTGGCGCAGATCAGGTCGAGCGCCATGACCGGGCTGGCGTTTGCGCTCGCCGCGACCGCCGCGGTGTGGGCCGCCCAGCGCAAGGTCCGATTCGCCGGTTCGCTGCTCGCCTGTGTGGTGTTGGTCGATCTCGCCCGAGCGGTCTTCGCCTTGCAGAATTTCGGACCCTCCGAGTTGCTCGCGGCCGAGCCCGCCGCCGCGAGCGCCATTCTCGCGGACGCGCGCGCGCGCGGGGCGGTGGCTCCGCCGCGCGTTTATCGATCGGAAAACGTCGATGCCGCCATCGCGGCAGTGGCGCCGCCCACCTCGGTCGCAGAGGTGCAGCGCAATCTGGTGCGTACCTTGATCGACAACCATGCCGGAAGCTTTGGCATCGCGACCATCCCAGGGTACGACGCCGCCATGCCCGCGACGCTTTCCTCGCTTTGGCTAGGCGGGCGGGCCACGGGGCTCGACCTGCTCAGGCTTGCCGGGGTGGAGTACGCAATTCTTCCAGCCCCCGGGGCGGACCGCCCTGGCCTCCTTCCGATCCTTGATCCTGTTCCCGGCGTGCGGCTTGTCCGCGTGGCGGATGTTTTGCCGCGAGTCTATCTGGCCCAGGCAGCGGCAATTCTGCCCGATGCGCTCGCGCGGCCAGCGGTGTTTGCGCCCGAGGTGATCGCCGGTAGGCAAGTGATTCTGGCGCCGTTACCCACGCCGCCTGCCAGCCTAGCGGTCGGCGAGCCCGTGATGAAGCAGGCGGGCGGCTGCCGGTTGATCGCGTTCGCGCACGTGCGTATCGAGGCGGAATGCGAGGCCGCCGCGCCAGCACTTGCGGTTTTTCTCGAACAGTTCGATCAGGGATGGTCTGCAACGGTGGACGGCCAGGTGGCCGCGGTGTTGCGCGCGAACCTTGCCATGCGCGCAGTTCCCATCGCGGCGGGGCGCCACCGGATTGTGCTCTCGTTTGCGCCGCCCGGCCTGGGGACGGGGCTGGCCATCTCGATCGCGAGCCTTCTTGCGATTGCCTGCGCGTTTTTTTTCGGGCGGAGACGGCTAAATTAGCGCAATAGTCCGGCCTTCTGCTCTTCAAGCAGCCAAGACGGCTTTGCAACGACGTCTTCGAACAGGCTCGATACCGGAGGCGGACCTGCGGCTTCCTCGCTGGCGATGGCCGCGCGAATGGCGTCGCCGATGCGGCTTCTCATCGCGGCTCGCTGCTCGGCCGACAGGATCTTCTGCTGTTCGAGCCAGGTCGCAAAGCGAAGCAAGGGATCGCGCTTCTGCCAGGTCTTGTGCTCGCCGCTATCCCGATAGTGGGTCGGATCGTCGGCGCTCGAATGCGCGCCCAGCCGATACGTGACGGCTTCGATGAAGGTGGGGCCATTTCCCGACCTGGCCGTGTCCACCGCCGATTTGATCGCCGAGTACATGGCCAGGACGTCGTTGCCGTCCACGCGCAGCGACGGGACGGCGTAGGCCAGGCCCTTGACCGCCAGGGTCTTGGACTCGGTCTGCGCCGCGACCGGCGTGGAGATCGCCCACTGGTTGTTCTGGCAGACGAACACCACGGGCGCCTGGTATACGCCCGCGAAGTTGAGGCCCGCGTGAAAGTCGTCCTCGCTGGTGGCGCCGTCGCCGAAGAAGCACAGGGCGATGTCGCTCGCCTTGCGGATCTTGGCCGCCCACGCGATGCCCACCGCGTGCGGGATCTGCGAGGCCACCGAGGACGACGTGCTGACGTGCCGGATCTCGGCCGAAGAGACATGGCAAGGCATCTGACGGCCGTGCCCAGCATCGTGGGCCGTGCCCAGGATTTGGGCGATGTACTTGTGGAGGGGCAGGCCACGGTAGATTGCCGCCGCACCTTCGCGCAAACCCTGAACGAAATAGTCCGTTTGGGCGATGGCCTCGGCTCCCGCGATGGGGCCAGCCTCTTGGCCGCGCGCCTCGAAGTAGTGGCTGATGCGGCCCTGGCGCTGCAGTGGCAAGAGCTGCTCGTCGAGCATACGCGACAGAAGCATGCCTTCGTACATGCGCAAGAGCGCCGCAGGCGAAAGCTCGGGCAATTTCCCGTCGTCGGCGTGGCCGTGCTCGTCCAGAATCTGGAAAAATCCGGTGGCCCGGGAGTAGTCCTCGTCCGACCAGATCTCCACGCTTTCGCATGTGAGCTGTCCCGAACGGCGTTTCTCGGGTGGCAATGCCATGCTGCTCTACGTCTGGTCGAGGAAGATCAGGCCTGGCGTTTCCAGCGAGGCCTTCATTTCGGCCACGAAGGTGGCGGCGTCGTAACCGTCGACCAGCCGGTGATCCACGGACAACGACAGGTTCATCATGTCGCGGATGACGATCTTGTCGTCCACCACGACCGGGCGCTTGGCGATCTTGTGGATGGCCAAAATGGCGACCTCGGGGTAGTTCACGATGGGCGTGGCCACAATACCGCCCAAGGTTCCGAGGCTGGTGATGGTGAAGGTCGAACCGCCGAGATCGCGTTGCGACACGCGCCCGTTCTTGGCCGCCACGCCCAGTCGATCGATTTCGCGCGCGAGATCGAGCAGCGAGCGGCGATCCGCGTGGCGAATCACCGGCACCATCAGGCCCTCGGGCGTCTGGGCCGCGATGCCGATGTGGTACTCGCGGCGCTGCACGATTTCGCCCGCTGCCTCGTCGAGGGTGGCGTTGAGCTGCGGGTGCTTGCGCAGCGCCTCCACCGCGGCCTTCACGAAGAAGGTCAGGTAGGTGAGCTTGATGCCGTGCCCGGCCATCCGCCGCTCGGCCTTGTCGCGCAGTTCGACCAGTTCAGTGCAGTCGATCTCCTCGACGTAGGTGAATTGCGCGACTTGGCGTTGGGTCAGCACCATGTGCTCGGCGATCATGCGGCGCACGCCGCGGAACGGGATGCGCACATCGCCGACCGAAGTCGTGGAGACGCTGGGCGTGGGCTGGTCGTCGAAGGCGTCGTCGGAACCAGGGCCGACCTTGGCCGCCCGCAGGTCGGCAATGGTGATTTGGCCGCCTGGCCCCGAGCCCTTGACCTTCGCCAGATCCACGCCCATCTCGCGCGCCATTCTACGCGTGGCCGGGGTGGCCAGAATGCCGCCGCTCGCGCCCTCCGTCGTTGGTCCAGGCGTCTTGCCCATGCTTGCCGCCGGCGTCTTGTCGTTGTCTGCGGCCACCTCGATCACGATCAGGATCGTCCCCACCGGACAGCGCTGGCCTTCCTTGAAGCGCCGTTCGAGGACGCGGCCCGCGTGCGGCGTCGCGATCTCCACCGTCGCCTTGTCGGTCATGACCTCGACCATGGGTTGGTCTTGCGCCAGCGTGTCGCCTTCCTTGACCAGCCAGCGGACGATCTCGCCATCGGCCATGCCTTCGCCAATGTCGGGCAATTTGAATTCGTAGGCCATGGTTCCTCCTAGCCGGTGGTGACTTTTTCGATCGCATCCAGGATGCGATCCCTATCGGGCAAGTATTCGGGTTCGAGGGTGTACGGGAACGGGGTGTCGAAGCCGGTCACGCGCAGAATCGGGGCTTCGAGGTGAAGCAGGGCGTGCTCTTGGATCGAGGCCGCCAGCTCGGCGCCGAAGCCGCAGGTGCGTGGCGCTTCGTGCACGATGACCACGCGGCCGGTCTTCTGCACCGACTGAAGAATGGTTTCGAGGTCAAAGGGCAAAAGCGTGCGCAGATCGATGAGCTCGATGTCGTAGCCCATGCCGGCGCCCTTGTCTGCGGCCTCCATCGACGTGTGGACCATACTGCCCCAGGCGAGGATCGTCACCGATCGCTCAGAGCGCGCGGCCGCCCGGCGCATGACTTTGGCTTGGCCGATGGGGACCGTGTACTCGCCGGCGGGAACTTCGCCGCGGCTGGTGCGGTACAGGCGCTTGGGTTCGAGGAAGATCACCGGATCCTCGCCGCGAATCGCCGACGTCAGCAGTCCTTTTGTGTCCGCTGGGTTCGATGGATAGACGACCTGCAAGCCCGGCGTGTGGATGAACACGGCTTCGGGCGACTGCGAGTGGTAGTGCCCGCCGCGCACGCCGCCGCCCGCGGGCATGCGAATCACCACCGGTGCGGTGTACTCGCCACCCGAGCGGTAGCGTATCTTGGCCAGCTCGTTCACGATCTGGTCGAACGCGGGATAGACGTAGTCGGCGAACTGGATCTCGGCCACCGGGCGCAGGCCGTAAAGTGCCATGCCGATAGCCGCGCCCACGATGCCGTTCTCAGCCAGCGGCGTGTCCATGCAGCGGTCGGGGCCGAATTCCTGCTGCAGACCCACGGTGGCGCGAAAGACGCCGCCAAAATGGCCCACGTCCTCGCCCAGCACGACGACGCGACTATCGCGCTGCATTTCCACGTGCAGGCAGTCGTTGATGGCCTGGATGATATTCATCTCGGGCATGTCAGGGATCCTTTGGTTGGGCAGAGTCGGTCTTGAGGTACGGTCTTGGGGCTGGTGACGCGGCCGCTACAGGCCGGGACGGCACGGGATTATGCCAGGTTGGCGCAGGAATCAAGGGGTATGCGCAAGGGGCGGAGGCATCCAGTGTATACTGCCCTGCGACGGGTGACCGCCGGGGATGCCACCACCGCCAGCCGCAAGCAGCCGGTTCCACCACGCGCGCGGGCGCTTCCCGCGCGGGCCGGGTTTCCTTTTGCCCCTGACGCTGGTCTTGGCGCTCTCACTGGCCGTTGCCAAGCCGGCCCTCGCCCAGTTCGGCCAGAATCGCTTGCAGAACGATTTTGGCGATCTTTTGCGCGTTCTCACCGAGTTGACGACGCAGCTAGGAACCAAGTCGCGTGGCCAGTTGCTCGACTTTTTCAACAAGATCGAACTCTTCAACGTCGAGAGCGAAATCGACCGTCTGGTGGGCAACCCCTGGGAGCTGAGCGATTCGACGTCGTACAAGTTGAGTCTCGCGCCTCTGCACGTTGCTTACCCCGTGTTCGACCAGATGGTCGCGCAGATGACCCGGCTCGACGACATCCGCAGCCGCAGGATTCAGAACCTGACCGTGGATTCGGTCGGCCTGATCTCCGTGAACCTGGATATCCTGAACGGCGAGCAGAGCGGCAGTCAGCTCGCGAATTCCATCCTGCACTACTTCAACGCGCGGGAATTCATGGACCTCGGCGTCTTCATGCTGGCGCAGCAGCCGTTCTTTCCCCAGACCCAGGAGGAATGGGACCTCCGCAAGCACCAGATCGCCAGCCACCAGGGGCTGCTGGCGCTGACCGTGGCGGGATTGGGCGCGCTTTTCGAGGTGGGTGCGATGAACGATTCGGGAACCATCAAGCGTTGCCCGGACAATCGCTGCAACCTCGGGTGGTACGGCGGCTTTTCCCACCTCGGCTATCACCTTCAGCCCAATCTGCGCGGCGGACTGACCACGCAAGTGCCAGGGCTGGAATTGTCGGCAGGTCTCATGCAGCAGGTTCGAGCGCCGGCGGACAGCGCCTCCAGCGTGTTCGAAATGGCCATGCGCGAGAGCTGGCTCAACCGCTACACCAGCGCGGCCGGGTGGGATAGTTTCCTGGAAGCCGCTGTCCGCCGCGTGCTTGCGGCAGAAAGCCAGTATCAGGGCGAAGCCTTCACGGCTCGCGCTGGCGCCTTTTTCAAGCGCGAGCATCCCTTCCGCTGGCGCTACATCACCTTGCGCAGCTCGACCGAGGTCGAGTCGGATCTCACGGGCAGCTTGCGCTGGGCCGTGGGTTTCGGCGTGGACTACACGCGGACCGGACTGTCGACGGTCTTGCAGTCGAGCCGCACCAACTTCATGCACGCCAATGGTCCTGGCCCCGAGACGCGAACCGGCCTCTTCGTCGCCGGCACCGTCGAGTCGCCCGAGGAGTACTACGTCGAAGCCATGAACGTGCGGGCGCGCCTTTTGCGCGACGAATGGAATGCCCTGGCCGCCAGCGAGGCCGAGCAAATGCAGGCCGAAGCGGAAATGCGCGTGCTGGCGGGTGGACAAGTGCCGGCCTACCGGATGGCTCCGCTGTTCGAGGAGATTCGCAAGGCGATGGCCGAATGCGAGAGTCACCGCATGCGCGTGGCCACGATGCTCGGCGATTATTTGGAAGGGCGTCGCACAGCCTATTCCCTCAAGCAATGGCAGCGCAGCGCGGACAACTTGCAGGGGCCGCTCGACGGCGAGGTGCTGGAAGTCGCCAGTCGCGCCGTCCTTGAACGTCTGGCCGAGCTGACGGCATTTCTGCAAGGCGCCCGTGGGCGGCTAGAAATCCTGCGCGAAAGGTACAATCGCACCAACGAGAATTTGCAAGCCGAGGGCGGTGGCAGCGAGCAAGCCCAAGCCCTAGCCAGCGGCGAGTTAGCGGCAATCGACGAAGTCTGGCGCCGCGAATCCGAGGCGGTGAGCGAGGCCTTGCGCCTCTACAACTACTATCTCGCCAGCACCCGGCGCATCGCCAGCATGGCCAGCGGGATCGTGCCAGTCCGGCAAGTCGAACCCCTGAACCCGAGGGTTGTGCGCAAACTGGTCACGCTCGTGGCGCAGCCGCTGCAGTAGGCAACTCTTGAGTTGCATGAAAATCTAACGTGTAGAGATATTTTTTCATGGTAGCATAGGACCGTCATGATCGATCGGCGGGACCATATAGACAGGCTACTCTGGCTCTTTCGCACCTTTCCGGTTGTGGGAATCGTTGGCGCTCGACAGGTGGGCAAGACCTGGTTGGCGGGACGTCTTGCCGAGCAATATGGGAAAGGAGTGACTCGCTTCGACCTGGAGAACCCCGCGGATCTCGGCCGGCTTGCCGATCCGTTGCTTGCCCTGGAAAGCCTGCGTGGGCTAGTCATCATCGACGAGATCCAGCGGCGTCCTGATCTGTTCCCAGTGTTGCGCGTGCTGGCCGATCGGCCTCGGCGCCCAGCCCGATTTCTGATCTTGGGCAGCGCAACTCGCGATCTACTGCGGCAGTCTTCGGAATCGCTGGCAGGCCGCATCGCCTACCACGAGCTGGGCGGATTCTCTTTGGCCGAAACCGGGGTCACCCGCTTGCAGCGATTATGGCAGCGCGGTGCCTTCCCCCGCTCATATTTGGCCGCCAGCGAGGTGGCGAGCATCACGTGGCGTGAGGAGTTCGTCGCCACCTTCATCGAGCGGGATTTGCGCGCGCTCGGTTTCAATCTGCCTCCAGCCACGCTCGGTCGATTCTGGTCCATGCTGGCGCACTACCACGCTCAGATCTGGAACGGGGCTGAACTCGCTCGGGCATTTGCGGTCTCCGAGCCAACGGTAAGGCGCTACCTCGACGCGCTAGCCGGGACGTTCATGGTCAGGGAACTTCGACCTTGGTCGGAAAATCTGGCCAAGCGACAGGTCAAGACCCCCAAGATCTACTTGTGTGACAGCGGAATCCTTCACTCGCTTCTCGCCATTCCCGATGCCATGGCTCTTGCAAGGCATCCCAAGATTGGTGCCTCGTGGGAGGGATTCATGCTGGAACAAATCGTAAGGCACATCGGCGCGGCCGCCGACGAGTGCTACTTCTGGGCGACGCACCAGGGGGCCGAACTAGATCTCCTGGTCGTGCGCGGTCGCACCCGCCGCGCATTCGAGATCAAACGTACGACCACGCCGGCTATCACCAAGTCCATGCGCATCGCCATGGACGATCTTCACCTCAATGCCATCGATATCATCCACGCTGGTGCGAATACCTACCAGCTAGCTCCCCAAATCAGGGCCGTCTCGGCAATCAGGGTGCTAGAAGACATCGCGCGACTGTAGCGCCAAGATTGCGATCTACTTCGTCGCCTTGGTGGCCGCGGGTGCTGCTGGCTTGGCGGCCGGAGCGGCCGGGGCCGCAGCGGGTAACGCAGCTACTTTCTCGGACAGCTCGGCGTTCAGTTCCAGACTGATTTCGTTGCCAACCATCACGCCGCCATTGTCGAGAATCTTGTTCCAGCCGATCTCGAAATCCTTGCGGTCGATCTTTGCCGTCGCGTGAACGCCGCGCACGGTGGTTCCGAAGGGCGTCTTGAACGCCTCCGTCGGTCCTTCGACTTCCAGAACCACCGGCTTGGTTACGCCGTGCAGGTTCAGATCCCCGGTGACCTTCAGCTTGTTTTTGCCGGCCTTCTGCACCTTGGTCGATTTGAAGGTGGCGGACGGGAACTTGGCCACGTCGAAGAAATCTGGCGACTTCAGGTGCCCGTCGCGCTTGGGCTCGTGGGTGTTGACCGATGCGAGGTCGATGGTGACTTCAACGGTGGACTTGGTCACGTCCTTGTCGTCGAGTTCCACGGTCCCTTTGACCTTTTCGAATTGTCCCTTCACGGTGGATACCATCATGTGGCGCACGCTGAATTCGATGGCGCTGTGGACGGGATCGAGCTCCCAGGTGCCAGCCTTGGCGGTCGCCGGAATCCAAAGTGCACCCATCGCGGTCAGAGCCAAAACCTTGGTCATTCTCATGGTCGTCACCTTTCGTGTCTTTCCTGCGTTGTGTTGGCGTTGCGGTTCGATCCTTGGATGCCAAGGATGACCGTAGGTCGCATGGACGAAGACCGAAGCCTGAAATCCGGAACGACTAGGCCGGTTTGTTATGGGCGGGCAGGTGGATCACGAAGGAGGTCGGCCAACCGTCGACGTCGTCGAGGGAGATGGTTCCTTGGTGGGCGGCGGCGACCAAGCGGCAGAAGTAGAGGCCCACGCCCCAGGCCGACGTTCGCCTGGGCTCGGCGCCCGTGGGCGGGAATTTGTCGAACATGCGCTGGCGCTCGGGATTCGGGATGGTGGGTGCGGTGCTGTGGATCGACACCCGGATCTCGTTTGTCCCGGCGGAGGCCACGAGCAGAATGCGGCCTCCCTCGGGCGCGTGGCGAAGGGAATGCGTGATCAAGACTTCCAGGGCGCGTGGGAACAACCGCAGATCCACGGCGGCCGTCAATCCTTCCGGGGCATCGAAGTCCACCGCAATCGAGCGCGTGCGGCCTCTTGGGGATGCCTCGCGGACGGTGGCTTCAAGGATCGGCCGCAGCTCGGCGAAATCCAGGCGCAGGGTAATCCGGCCGCTTTCCAATTTCGACATGTCGAGGATCTGCGAGATCATGCCGCTCAGGCTGTTGAGCGTGCCCAGGGCATCGTCAGTTGCCTCGAGCAACGGCGCCTGGCTAGGATGCTTCTTGAGTTCGAGCGCCAGGTACTCAAGCGAGAGCAGGGCAGCGCCAACGGGGCTGCGCATGTCATGGACGATGATTTCGAGCAACGTATCCTTCTCGCGCTGCAAGAGTTCGAGCTGCTTGTGCTGCTCCTGCAATCTGCTGAGGGACATCATGGCGGTGGCTGCCTGCTGTCCTCGCGAGAGCGCTGCCTCGGCGTTACGCGGTACCAAGCTCGTGGCCACGGCCACGAAGGTGAGCGCAAACACTGCCATGGCCATGGACCAGTAGGAAAGCCCTGCCAGGCGGAGAATCTCAAGCTCCGCAACCGACGAAAGGAGGGTCAACGGAACGACCAAGCGCGCCGGCATGGAAAGACCCGCCAAGGCCACGATGAGGGTGTAGACGCAGAGGCCGGTGACTCCCCAGTCCGCCATGAAGCGCGGCAGGCCACCGTCTGCGGAGATCCCTAGCCGGTGCACGAGAAAGGCCACGCCGACGTCGAGGAAGGGCAGAATCCAAGAGAGTCGCATGGTCAGCGCGCGCCGTCGGTACACGAAGGCGAGCACGGCCAGGGCCAGGTAAGCCGCCAGGGGCCACGCGAGGATCCAGGGCGGCATGCCGAGCCTGAAGGTCCAGGCGATCCCGATGCCCAGGAAGACCGTCACGGCGACAACGCGGATGGTGGCGGTCAGCACGAGTGCCCGCTCGCGGCTGTGGCCCAGCATCGGAGATGAGTCGTGGGCTAGGTCGGGTCTTGGCTCGGGCATGGGCTGGCAAAATACGCCATCTAGCCAGAATCGACCAACCCCGCGTGGGTCTTAAATTAAGCGGGCGAAAACGCGCCGCGCGTTTCGTGCCGACCGGCTCGCCTCACGCGCTTCGCTTGTGAAAGCGAAGCGTGGCGAAGATCAGAATGGCGCAGCCGATGGCGAAGAGCGCGAGCAAGCGCCACCACAGGTCGGCGAAGCCGGCACCCTTGAGCAGGGTCGCGCGCATGATTTCGATGTAGTAGCGCACGGGATTCGCGTAGGTGACGGCGCGCAGCCACGACGGCATGGCCAGCACAGGCGTCATCACGCCCGATAGTAGAATAGCCGGCATGATGAACAAGAAGCCAGCCAGGAAGGACTGCTGCTGGGTCTTGCTGACCGACGAGATCAGAAGACCGATGCCCAGTGTGCACAGAAGGTAGAGCAAGGTGCCGGTGACCAGGACCCAGGGACTGCCCAGCACCGGCACCTTGAACAGCCACACCCCCGCGGTCAGCACCAGAAAAACGTCGAAGCAGCCAATGACGAGAAACGGGGCCATCTTCCCGACCAGCAGAAAGAGCGGACGTATCGGGGTCACCAGCACCTGCTCCAGGGTGCCCATCTCGCGTTCGCGCGAAAGCCCCATGGCCGTGACGATGGTGGTGGTGATGACCAGCAACATGGTCATCACGCCAGGGATCATGAAGGGCGAAGTGTCGAGGCCTGGGTTGTAGTAGATGCGCGGAATGGCCTGGATGGCAGGCGGCGCGGGAACATTCAGGCGTGCGAAGCGTTGCTGGGCGAGAGTTTTCGCAGCCTCGCCGAAGTAGCGCACGGCGGTGCTCGCCACCACCACGGCGCGATTGGGATCCGTGCCGTCGAGGATGACTTGGACCTCGGCCGGCCGGCCTCTGAGAAGGTCGCGATCGAGATTGACCGGGAGAACGACCGCGGCCGCGGCCTCGCCCACTTGCAGTTTGGCCAGCGCCGCAAGGGCGTCTCCCTCGAGAGGCTTGCGCAGCAGCGTGCCATCGGCGAGCAGGCGGCGGGCATGGATCCGGCTCGACTGACTGTGGTCGCGGTCGACGATGAGCGTGGGCACGTTCTCGAAATTGAAATCCACCGCGTAACCAAGCGCGATGGTTTGCAACAGCGGCGCGGCGATGAGCATGAACATGATGCGCCGGTCGCGCACCGTCTGCCGCACCTCCTTGCGAATGACGGCACCAAGTTCGACCGGCCAGCGCCGCTTGGTCATGCCAGTCTCCGCTTGAAGCGCAGCGTGGCCAGGGCCAGCACCACGACGGCAAAAGCCAGTAGCGCGAACAGATCCACCGCGACCACGGATAGCCCACCGCCCTTGAGCATGAGGGTGCGTAGGGCGTGCACCAGGTAGCGCGCGGGAATGACCGTGGTCAGGGCCTGCAGGATGCGTGGCATGTTCTCGATGGGAACGATCATGCCCGACAGGATCAGCGAGGGCAGCAGCGACGACAGTGCGCCGGCCTGGGTCGCGACCAGTTGGTTGCGCGCGATGACTGAAATGAGCAGGCCCTGGCCAAGCATGCCGGCCAAGAAAAGAAACCCGGCGAAGAAAATCATGCCGAGGCTGCCGCGAATGGGTACCTCGAACACCGTGGTGGCGAGCGTGAGCACCAGCAGCAATTGCACCATGCCGAGCACCAAGTAAGGCAGAAGCTTGCCGAGCACGATCTCCAGCCGCCCGACCGGCGAGGCGAAAAGCTGCTCCATCGAACCGCGCTCCCATTCCCCGGCCACGGTGAGCGCGGTGAGGAGCACGGCCGCGATGGCGAGCAGATACGCCGCCAAACCCGGCACCAAGAAGAAGGTCGAGCGGCCCGTGGGATTGAACAGGGTGGTGACCTTCACCGAAAGCGGCGCGATCTGCGCGATGCCCGAGCGGCCGAGGCTTTCGCTACGTACAATGGCGTCGATCTTCGACAGCATCTGGCGGGCAAGGTTCCCGTCGCTGCCGTCGACAAGCAGCTGCACCGGACTCGTGCGCTCGGCGAGCAATTCGCGTTCGTAGCCAGCCGGGACGACCAGCACGGCCGCGGCTTGGCCTCGGCGCAACGCCTGCTCCGCGGTTTTGCTGTCCACGTCGCCCGCGAACTCGAATTCGTGGCTGCCGAAGATTCCGCGCGCCAGGGCACGCGAGGATTCGCTGCGGTCGTTGTCCAGAACGGCCAGCGGGATGTGCTCGATGTCGAAGCTGAGGCCGAATCCGAAGAGCAACAACATGACCACCGGCATGGCCAGCGCCATGTACAGGGTGCGCGGATCGCGCCGGATGTGCAGGACTTCCTTGCCCGCCATGGCGGCCACGCGCAGGAAGAAGCGTCCTTGCCGAGAGCTCATGCCGCCGACTCCTGGGCCTGTCCCAGGGCCGCCAGGAACACGTCTTCCAGTGAGGCTTCACCGGCCTCGACCACGACCTCGCGTCCACCGGCGCCCTCCATGGCGCGCTTGATTGAGTCTTCGCTCCAGCGCTCGGCCGCCACCTGCAAATGCAATCCGGCGCCGAACGGTTCGACCGCCGCGATCCCAGGCTGCCCGCGCAGAATTGCCGCTGCATTTGCCAAGTCGCGCCCGCGCACAGCGAGCACGCGGCCGGGGACGTAGGCGCGCTTGAGCGCTGCGGGCGTGTCTAGGGCAATCAGCTTTCCCGCTGCCATCAGACCGATGCGCCGGCAGTATTCGGCCTCGTCAAGGTAGTGGGTGGTGACGAAGATGGTGGTTCCCTCGGACGCCAACTGCCGGATGACCTGCCAGAATAGTCGGCGCGCCTGCGGATCCACGCACGCGGTGGGCTCGTCGAGAAACAGTACTGCCGGCCGGTGCAAGATGGCGCACGCCAGGGCCAGGCGCTGGCGAAGTCCGCCCGGTAAGGCGCCGGTGGTCGCGTCTTCGTGTCCGGCCAGGCCGCACTGTTCGAGCACCTCGGCCGCGCGAGTGGCCAGTGCCCGTCCCGACAGGCCGTAGGCGCCACCGAAGAAGTCCACGTTGTGTCTGACTGGCAAGTCGAGATACAGCGAAAACTTTTGCGACATATAGCCGATGGACGCCTTCACTGCCTCGGGCTCGCGGCCCACGTCGAAGCCCGCCACGCGCGCCTGACCGCTCGACGGCGCGAGCAGCCCGCACAGCATGCGAATGGTGGTGGACTTGCCCGCTCCATTGGCCCCGAGGTAGCCGAAGATCTCGCCGCGCTCGACGGAGAACGACACCTTGTCGACAGCGTGAAACTTGCCGAAGTCGCGGCACAGAGCCACGGCCTCGATGGTGGCCGCGTTCATGACGGCCGCGCTTTTTGCTTGTGGTCGGCCTGGTCGGCCTGGTCGGCTTGGTCAGCTTCTTCCAGGCGAGCCAGGAACAGGGTCTCGAAGGTGGGCGGGGCGCCTTCCCGCTCGCGCGCGAATGCTTCCAGCAAGACGTGCGGCTCGCCGGCGAGGAGCAGTCGTCCTTGGTGCACCAGCGCCACGCGATGGCAGCGCTCGGCCTCATCCATGTAGGGCGTGGACAAGAGCACGGTCATGCCGTCGTTGACGAATTCGTGCAGCAGGGCCCACAGCTCGCGCCGGCTGACCGGATCCACGCCCACGGTAGGCTCGTCGAGCAGCAGAACTTCAGGGCGATGCAGCAGCGCACAGGCCAGGGCCAGCTTCTTGTACATGCCGCCCGACAAGGCGTCGGCGCGGCGATCGGCAAAGGGCGCCAGGCGCGTGATGCCGAGCAAACGCTCGGCGCGCTCGCGAAAGACCTTCTTTGGCAGACAAAACAGGCGGGCGAAGAAGCGCAGGTTTTCCGCCACGGACAGATCGGGGTAAAGGCTCGCCTGCTGGGGCACGAGTCCCAGGCTCTCGCGCACGGCCGCTCCACCGACAGCGGGATCACGGCCAGCGACCACGGCCTTTCCGCTGTCGAGGGCGATGAGCCCGGCCAGGGCGCGAATGGCGGTGGTCTTGCCCGCACCGTCGGCGCCGACCAAACCGAAGAGTTCGCCGCGCTCGACGGCGAAGGAAAGCCCGTCGAGGGCACGCGTCTCGCCGAACCGGCGGACTAGCGCCAACGCCGCGACCATGGTCATGGCCGGCCGGTTCCCACCAGGGTGATATCCACCGGCATGCCCGCGCGCAGCTTGTCGTCGCGATTGGCCAGCACGACTTCGATGGGATAGACGAGGCGGTCGCGATCGCTGCGGGTCTGGATGTTGCGCGGGGTGAATTCGGCCTTGAAGGCGACATTCGACACGTGTCCGGAAAAACGCTCGCCGGGGTAGGCGTCGGCCATGGCCTCGACTGCGGCGCCCGGCTTGACGGCGCCAAGCTCGGCGTTGGCCAGGTAGAAGGTGGCGCGCACTTCGCGCAGATCGAGCAGGCGGATGACGACAGCCCCGGGCGCGAGCAGTTCGCCTTCTTCGTGCGGCACTTCGGACACCCAGGCGTCGCGTGGGGCGCGCAGCTCGCACTCCGCGGCCAGCAGTCGCCCGCGCTGTAGATTCGCCGCGACGGCGTGGGCCGATTCTTGCGCTGCCTGGGCCTGGGCGCTCGACGCCCGCCAGGTCGCCCCGGCGGACTGCATCTGATCTTGATTGGCCGCGGCCTGGGCTTGCATGGACTTGACCTGCTGTTCAAGGGCCTCGGCGGATGATTTGGTTTGATCGCGGTTGGACAACGCGACGTCGTTGGCCAGCATCTCCAGGCGCTTGGATTGCCTCAAGGCCGCATCCCGTTGCGCGGACAGCGCAGCAGCTTGCGCCTCGGCCGCGACCTTGGCCGAGGCCGCCACCTGGCGATTGCCCCGTGCGGCCCCGGTCGACAATTCAGCCGCGCGCGCCTGCGCCTCGGCGGCGAGCAAGCGCGCCTCCAGTTCGGCAACCGCGGCCCGCGAGTCGGCGCAGTCGAAGGTCAAGAGGAGGTCGTTCTTCTTCACGGCGTCGCCCTTCTTGACGTGGATGCGTTCGATGCGCGCCCCAATGCGCGAGGCGAGATCGATCTGCGTGCCCTCGATCTCGGCCGACCCGCCCGCCGGCCCGCGCAGCGCTTGCCCCTGCATGCGCAAGCGGACAAAGAGCAAGGTGCCGAGCACGCCGACGAGGAGGGTGAAGATGATAGCCACACGCTTCACAACGCACTCCTTGCTGCCCGGTGCTCACGGCGCGCGATCTGTTCGACGAAATGCAGGCCCAGCACAAGAAAGGCCAGCGTGAAGATAGCCACGGTGCGACTCATGAACGGGAGTGGAGCAACCTTCGTGCCGAGGAGGGCGGATGGGAGTACCCAGCGAATTTGCCTCGCCCCGCGCAGCAGGCGAGGACGCGGCGAAGACACGGGGGCAGGGGCGTGGGCGTGAAGGACCCGAAGTGCCCGCTGGGTTGAGAGGCCGCCGACCTCGCGTCGGCGGGTGCGGGGCCCGGGTGCTCTTGGAAGGGCGCGGGTGTATGGATAACCGGCGGGGGTGCTTGGAGAGCCGGCGGGTGGAGCCAAGTGCATCTGGCAGAACGGCGCTCGGCTTCGAGTATCCAGTCCGGGCCAAGGTTTGCTATTTCGTTCCCGCGGTTCTTGCGGAAATCGGCGCCTTGCGGAAGCGGCCCCAGGCGACGAAGGCGGCCAGCGCGCCAATGGCCAGGGTCATGGGGGTGAACTTGGCTTCGCCGCGCATCAGGTGAAATCCGGTGGCGAGAACCATGATGGTGAAGAGACCCACGGCGGCCAGGCTTGTCAGCTTGGGCTTGATGCGGGTTAGGGAGGGCAGGAGCATGCCGAGAGCGCCTGAGAGTTCGGAGATGCCGATGAAGCGGATCAGGAATTCGGAGTCCCTGATCCAGGCTGCGTTCTTGGCCAGTTCTTCGATGGGGGTGAAGACCTTCATGGCCCCGGCGAAACCGAAGATGAGGGCCAAGAGGATCTGGACGATCCAAAGGGCGATAGAAAGCCCGCGTGCTGGCTTGGCGGACGCGAAAGCAGGGGCATGGGCGATGTTGAGGGCGGTACTCATGGCTTCTCCTTGAGGTGGGCGGAATCTCTTCTCGCCCTTTGGATTCCACTCACTGGTCGCGGGATTCAAGTGGCGCCGGCTCAAGACGTGTCCATAAATGGACCCGTCTTGAACATTTTGAAAGGGCGGGCCGCGGCCCGCCCCTCGTCCGCGAAGTAAATTCGCGGACTTCACCCCGCCTGCGGCCGAGCCCTTGGCTCGGCTTCTGATGACCCGTCCAATTTTTGGACAGGTCATCAGCGCGCGGTGCTGTCCGGTTTTCCGGCTGGGGTGTCGGGGATGTCGGCGGTCAGGGCGCGGAGGGGCTGGGCTTGTGCGCGGGTTCGCGGCGGCATCGTCTTTGCTTTGCTGGCGGTGCATGGGCGCCCGCCGGGAGGCACGATGAAGAAGGCATTCTTGTCCATGTTCGCGGTGCTGGCCGCGGCCAGTCCGGTCGCGGCGGACGACTTGCACACGCTTAGCTTGGACCAGGCGTTGGGTGAGCTGGATGCCAAGAACTTCGCGCTGGCCGAGGCGAAAAGCCGCGTGGCGCAGGCGCGGGCGCTGGTCGGGCAGGCGTCGTCGCCGCTTTTGCCGCAAGTCGTGGCGGCGGGCGGGTATGCGCGCAACAGCGACGAGGCCAAGGTTGGTCTTGGCAATTTGTTCCAGGCGATTGGCCAGGCGCCACCACCTGGGTTTCCCGGTACGCTGTACATTCAGCCGCTTGGCGCGTGGACGGTTTCGGGGTCGGTCAAGGTGCCGTTGCTGGTGCCGAACGCGTGGGCGGATCGGGCCGCGGCCCAACGTGGGACCGAGGCCGCAGTGGCAACCGCCGCGGCGATTCGCCTGCAATTGCGCGCGGTCATGGTGCAGTCGGCGTGGGCTGCGTTCGCGGCCGAGGAGATCGTCGCGGCTTCCGAGCGCGCGGTCGAGACCGCAGAGCAACATCGCCAGACTTCGGCGCGCATGGTGGCAGCGGGTGAGGCGGCGGCTCTTTCGGTGCTCAAGGCCGACACCGAACTGGTGAAGCGGCAAAGCGATTTAGTGCGCGCTCGGGCCGAGCTGGAACGGGCGCGTCTTGCATTGGGCGTTCTGCTGGGCAGGTCCGAGCCGGTGCGCGTGCTGCCGGGAGCATCGCCAAACGCGGATGCACCAGCGGTCCACGAAGCGCTGGTTGCCGCGCTGGTCGCCGAGGCTCTTGGCCAGCGGCCCGAACTGCAAGCCGACGCGGCCAGGATCCGGGTCGCCGACGCCGAGACGCTGTCCGCGCGCTTGCGCCTTCTGCCCCAGCTCTCGGGCACGGCGACCGCATTCGCCTCGGACATGCCCTATCCAACGGGCAAGAAGGACGGCTGGCGGCTGACCTTGGATGCGACCTGGCCGCTCTTCGATGGCGGATACCGCGACAGCAAGCGCGCGCAGGCGGAAGCCGAGAGTGAAGGCGCGGGGGCAGCGGCGGCGGGACAGCGCCTGGCCATCGCGCAAGAGGTGGCGGATGCGCTTCGCGATGTTGGCGTGGCGGCCGAACGACTGCGCCTGGCGGAGCGCCAGTGTGCCTTCGCCGCCGAAGCGGCGGCATCGGCCAAGCGAACCTTCGAGGCCGGCGTCGCGGGCTCGCTTGAAGTGCTAGACGCCAACGACCGCCTCTATCAGGCCGATGTGGCCTTAGCCGATGCGCGCGGTCGCCTGGGTGTGGCGCACGCCGGGCTGAGCAAGGCGCTCGGCCGCGACTTTGCCCGATAGACACGCCGAAGATCTGGTCGCGGGCGTACACTGCGGCCAATGAAGTTCGCTTCGTTCGGGATGAAGACTGGCCCGCGCGGCTGGCGATACTTGGCTCGGCTCGCCGTGGTTCTCGCCACGTGCGGACTCACCGGATCGTCGGCGCAAGCCGCGACCCGCTGCCCGGCGGGCGCCGGAGGAGGCGAGGCACTTTCAGCGATAGACGGCGAAGCGCGCTTGAACTGGATCGATAGTCATTTGTCAGCCACGGCCCACCTGGCGCGGGTCTGGACCTGGGGCTGGGGCATCGGAATCAGTGTGGCCACCGTGGCCAACCTGGCGCCGTTGCCGTTCGTTGCCAAGGGCGACCGCATCGACTGGTACGTAGGCGCGGGCACTACGGTCATTGGCATCGTGCCTCTTCTGATTGCTCCGCTCGACGTCGTGGACGATGCGCACAAGTTGCACGCGCAGGTAGCCGCGGAGGCAAGCGCGGACAACATTTGCCGCTTGCTCGCAGATGCAGAACGGAGCCTGGTTCGCGATGCCAAGAACCAGTCGGATGGGCAGCGCTGGTGGCTGCACGTGGGCAACGTGTTGCTCAACACCGGGGTCGGTCTATTCCTGGCCCTGGGCTATCACCACTGGGGTGCGGGCGCGTGGAACGCATTCGGTGGCTCTGCCATTGGCGAGGCCATCATCCTGACCCAACCCACGGGGACCATCACAGATCTGCGGCGCTACCGGGAAGGCGCGCTTGACGTAAGGTAGCACCGTCGGGATTTCTGGCACGCTGTCGAGATCCCGGCGGCTAGGCGTGGCGTTGACCACGGCTTGCCGGGCTTGGGCCGCGGCACTGGACTTGCTTCGCGTATGATGTCGGGAATTCCGACTGCCATGCCAAAGACACCGCCGCCACCCGGGTTCGAGGACATTCAGCGCGAAGAGCTTTCGCGGCTGTTCGGCCGGGTGGTTTCCGTGCGTCTGGCCATCGTGCCCGTGATGGTTGGCCTGGTGGTGTGGCTCTTGCTAACGCCCGTTGCGCCGTGGCGTCGGGGCTTGCTGGTCACCCTAGGCATTGCCGCCATGGCGCTGTTTGTGCGCGAGGCGCTGCGCCACCGGCGGCACGGCATGGGACGGCGGTCGTTCGCGCTCAACATGAGCTTCGCGGTGGTCGCGCAGGCCGCGGCTGCCCTGGCCACGGGCGGACTCGAAAGCCCGTTCTTGTTCGCCATGTTTCCCCTGGCCATGGTGAGCTCTGTCGTGGTCGAGGCGCCGTTTTGGTTGTTGCTTGTGATCGTTCAAGCCACCGAAATCTGGATCATGGCGTGGATCGAGATGGGCGCGCTCTTGCCCCACTTCAATCCGTCGTCGTTTGGCGGCGACGCTGTTTTGGGTTGGGGGCACGTCCACATTTTGTGGTCGGCTCTTTTCGCCACCGTGGGACTTGCGGTGGTGACGTTTCTGGGGCGAGGGATCCGCCACTCCTTCGACGGCATGTTGCGCCGAGGTCTGGAGGCGCGGCACGAACTGCTGTGCACGCACCGAGAACGGGCGCACGAGCTGGCCGCGCTGTCGGGCGAGATCGCGCATGAATTGAAAAACCCCCTAACCAGCATCAAGGGCCTGTCGGCACTGCTCGCGCAAGACGCGCCCGTTGGCAAACCCACCGAGCGCCTTACCGTGCTTCGCCGCGAGGTGGATCGCATGCAAGCGATTTTGGAGGAGTTTCTCAATTTCTCGCGCCCTCTCGTACCCCTGGCCATCGAGAGCGTGGATGTGCGAGCCTTGCTCGACGAGGTCGCCGAAATGCACGAAGGTTTGGCCCACGAGAAGAATGTGCGCATGAGCGTGCGATCAAGCGCGGACTCCGTGCGCTGCGACCCGCGCAAGATCAAGCAGGCCATCATCAATCTGGTGCAGAACGCGCTTGAAGCGAGCCCGCCCGGAGCCGCGGTCGAGCTGGTGGCCGAAAGCGCGGGGCAGGGCGGCGAGGTCAGCGTGCGCATTCTCGATCGCGGGGCCGGTATCGAGGACGGCCTGCGCGACAAGGTGTTCGAACCCGGCGTCACCACCAAGGCGCGCGGATCGGGATTGGGACTGACCATCGCACGGGCGCTCTTGCGCCAGCACGGCGGGGATCTGGCGCTGCTATCGCGCGAGGGCGGCGGGTGCGCGGCGGTCATGCGCTTGCCCGGCGCAGAGAGGCGGCCATGAAACCTCGCGTGCTGGTGGTCGACGACGACGCCGGGATTCGCTACACGCTGCGCGAGATCCTGGAGTCCGCGGGCTTCGAGGTTGACGAGGCGCCGGACGGTGAAGCCGCGCTGGAGCGATTCGCGGCGGCGCCTGCCGATCTGGTCGTCACGGATCTGCGCATGCCGCGGCTCGATGGCATGGGGCTGCTTGCGCGCTTGCAAGCGCAGTCTCCTGCGCCGCGCGTGGTGGTCATCACCGCGCATGGATCTGAACGGCAAGCAGTGGCTGCCATGAAAGCTGGCGCCATCGACTATTTCCGCAAGCCCTTCGAGATGGAGGAATTGTTGGAGGTGGTCCGGCGCGCGGTGGAGAGCACGCGCCTGGCGCTCGAAAACGAGAAGCTGCGCTGCGAGCTTTCACTTTCACGCAGGATGGTGTTCGTTTCGGAAGCCATGAGCCGGCTGGCGCTTCTCGCTGGGCGGGCTGCTCCCCGCGACGTGACGGTGCTGATTTCAGGTGAAAGCGGCACCGGCAAAGAGCGTCTGGCCGAGGCCATCGTCGCTGGCTCGCGGCGCGCGGCCAAACCCTTCGTGCGCTTCAACTGCGCGGCGCTGACGGCTGAGCTGGCGGAAGCGGAGCTGTTCGGGCACACGCGCGGGGCGTTCACCGGGGCGGTGCGGCCGCGGCCGGGACTGTTCGGCGAGGCCGATGGTGGCACCATTTTGCTCGACGAGATCGGCGAGTTGGCGCCACCGCTGCAAGCCAAGCTTTTGCGCGTTCTTCAAGCGGGCGAGATGCGCGCCGTGGGCGAAGATCGCGAGCGCAGCGTGGACGTGCGCGTGCTGGCTGCCACCAACCGCGACCTTGGCGTCGAGGTCCGGCGGGGCACGTTTCGCGAGGATCTGCTCTTTCGCTTGAACGTGGTCGAGCTGCGCGTGCCGCCCTTGCGCGAGCGCCTGGAAGACCTGCCGGTGTTGGTCCGGCATTTTCTCGATCGCTTCACCGAGCGCTTCGGCGTGCTGCCCGTGGCGAACATCGATCCGTTGCTGGCGCGCCTAGCCGGCCACACCTGGCCGGGCAACGTGCGCGAGCTGGAAAACGCCATCGAGCGCTTGGTCGCGCTCTCGCCCGACGGAGAACTGGATCTCTCGCTGCTCTCCGTCGGGCAAAGCACGGCCGCCGCGCCCGCATCGTTCGGCTTGCGCGAACGGGTCGACGCCTACGAGCGCGGCCTCATCGTCGAAACCCTGAAGCTGTGCCAAGGCAACCGCAGCGAAGCCGCCCGCCGCCTCGGCCTCTCGCGCGCGACCCTGCACGATAAGCTCAAGAAACACGGTCTGGGCAGTGGCGACGCCAGCGGGGGCGAAGGCTAGGCCATCCCGGCTCGATTGACCGCGGACGTCCGGCGGACGTCCGGACAGCAGACGCTCAGGGGATCGCACCATTCCTGGCAGCCATTTCTGGCCACAATCCTTGGAAATCGTGCGGAGCCGACCTGGCCACGCCTTGGTATGCGCCTTGCTGAAGTCGCTCCGTGGGTTCACAAAAACCACTGACGGATTTCGAGGAGGCTCTTTCATGCGTGGCTCATTCGTTCTCACTTCGGCCTTGTTGTTGGTCGCTGCCGGCTGCGCTGGCGGCATGGGCGGCATTGGTTCGCCGGACAAGGAAGTCAAGGAAAGCTCGGGCAATCCCTTCAAGGGTGTTCGTTTTTTCCTCAACCCCGAGTTCAAGGCCTTGGTCGAGGCCACCGCGGCCAAACACCCGGATGAGGCGGCCAGCATTCGCAAGGTCGCGAATTATCCGGTCGGGACTTGGCTTAGCGACCTCAAGGCGGTCGGCAATCTCAAGGGCTGGCTCGACGAGGCCAAGAAGCAGCAGGACGCGAGCGGCGTGCCGACCATGTCCGTCATCGTGGTCTACAATTTGCCCAACCGCGACTGCTCGGCTGAATCATCGGCTGGCGAGTTCAAGGTCGAAGAGAACGGCGAGGCCCGCTATCGCACGGAATTCATCGATCCCATCGCGGCGCAGTTCAAGGCGCACCGGGACCAGCCCATCGCGGTCATCCTGGAACCTGATTCGCTGGGCAACATGGCCACCAACATGAGCCTGCCCAAGTGCCAGCAGGCCAAGTCCGTGTACAAGAACGGCATTGTCTACGCCATCAAGAGCTTCCATTTGTCCAACGTCAGCGTCTATCTCGACGCCGCGCACGCGGGCTGGCTGGGCTGGGACGACAACCGCGCCAAGATCGCCAAGGTCTTCAAGACCGTGCTCAACGAGGCCGGCGGCCCGCACATGATTCGCGGCTTCGCTACCAACACCTCGAATTACACCCATCTGTCGAATCGCGACGGCGCCGCGCTCGAGCCCACCAATCCGTGCCCGAACGAATTGGCCTACGTCAAGACGCTGGGCCAGACGCTGGCCATGTACGGCTTCAAGAACCACGGATTCATCGTCGATACCGGACGCAACGGCAAAGGCGGCATTCGGTCCAAGTGGGGAAATTGGTGCAACATCCATGGTGCTGGCCTGGGGGAACGTCCGCGCGCCGATCCCGTGCCCGGTGTCGACGCCTACTATTGGGTCAAGACGCCGGGAGAATCCGATGGCTCGTCCGATCCGAACGGCCCGCGCTTTGACGAGATGTGTGCTGGCCCCGACGCTGCCAAAGATGCCCCGCAGGCGGGCCAGTGGTTCGAATCCTACTTCATGGATCTGATCCACAACGCAAAGCCGCCATTGTAGTTCTGAACTAGCCTTGACAGCCAGGCGCACGTCCCTCAAGAACTGAGGGTGTCTTTGAACTACCAGCTAGCGGATGTCGCGCAAGTGTCGATGCGCAAGCCGCGGCGCCGTCGCTGGCTGGCGCGCATCGCGGGATCTCTGGGCGCGCTTGTCGCCGTGTTCGCGACCGTGGCCATCGCCAGTGGCTGGCGGGCCTTTGGCAAACGGCCCTCGGGGGCGCGCCGGGCGCGCATGGAGCGCTCGCCACAGTGGCAAAGGGATGCCGGCAAATTTCGCAATCCCGAGCCCATGGAAAACGACATGGTGCGGGCCATCCTGGGCATCTTCGGCGCAAGTCCGTTCACCACGCCGAGCGCGCCAGTGCCAACCGCCCAGGTCGACCCGAAATTGTTTCGCGTTTCGCCCGCGACTGGGTTGCGTGTCACGTGGCTCGGGCACTCGACTTTTCTCGTCGAGATCGACGGCCACCGCGTGCTCGTCGATCCGGTGTGGAGCCCACGGATCAGCCCCATGAGCTTTGGCGGACCCAAACGCTGGTACGGGCCTCTCATCGCGCTCGGCGATCTGCCGCCCCCTGATGCGGTCGTGATCTCGCACGATCACTACGACCATCTTGACTACCCGACCATCGTTGCCATGAAGGATTGGAACACCACCTTCGTGGTTCCGCTCGGCATCGGTGCGCACCTGGAATACTGGGGCGTGCCGGCCGCGCACATCGTCGAGCTGGACTGGTGGGAACGCGCCAGCGTGCGCGGGCTTGAGATCGTGGCCACGCCTGCCCGGCATATTTCGGGGCGAACCTTTGGCATCGGCGACGCCGGAACCTTGTGGAGCGGCTTCGCGATGATTGGGCGAGAGCACCGCGCGTACTACTCCGGCGATACCGGGCTGTTTCCAGGCATCAAGGAAATCGGCGACCGACTGGGGCCGTTCGATGTGACCATGATCGAGGCTGGCGAATACGGGCGCTGGTGGTCCGACTGGCACCTCGGCCCTGAGCAAGCGGTGCTTGCGCACCAACTCGTGCGCGGCCGCGTGTTCATTGCCGCGCACTGGGGCCTATTTACGCTCGCCTACCACGCGTGGACCGAACCCATCGACCGCGTGCTGGCAGCCGCCGCCAAATCGGGCGTGACCGCCGCCGCGCCCAAGCCCGGCCAAAGCATCGAGCCCCAAGCTCTGCCGTCGCTCGAACGCTGGTGGCCGCAATTGCCCGGCAAGAGCTTCGAGGAGGATCCCATCGTTTCAAGTCACACGGACTCCATTCGAGGAAATCAGTTCAAGAGTCCGTAGACGCGTATGGCGTTGGAGAACGTCGCCATGAAGACTCGACCATCGACGACCACAGGCGGAGTGAACTTGGCAAAGTCGCCGAGAGCGTCGCGGGTCGTGTTTTGCTCGCTACTCCACAGCAGCTTCGTGATGTCCGACGCATCGAAGGCGTAAAGCGTGCCTGCCGCGGTTGTGTGCCAAGAGTCCGCTTGCGGTGTGGATGCCCAGAGAACCCCACTGCCTGCGGTGCCATTCGAGGACACGGTCAGAATGCCGCCGGGATGGGCTGGGGTAGCGACCGTCTGTTGCGTCGGTGGCGTCTTTAGCAGATAGGTCGTCGCATCCATCTGATAGCCGATGAGCGGCGAATTCACTGGCCAGAGATATACCCACTCTGGCCCGCCTGGCGCCTGATAATAGACCGGACCGCCCCACACCCCGCCGTTGGGAGGCGTCAAGGTTTGCAGATTCTTGTCGCCTGCCGCATTGTACTTGCTCAAATTGGTGCTATCGAGCCAGTAGATGCGGCCGCCTTTCGTGCCCGTCATTACGCGGTTGTGGGGCAGAAGGACGGCGCCACTGCTCAGATCGGAGTCCCCAGAGTTCATCGCTGCGTAGCCCGCTGGGGTAAAGAAGTCTTGAATGGATAGGTCCGCGAGACTTACGCGCGCGACGGACTCCGAGACGTCTGGAGGCGTGGACAGCGGATTGGTGGAACCGTTGCCCGCCGCGAAGTAAATGCTGTTGCCGTCGGATGCCAAGCCAACACCCGATTGCCAAATCCCACCCTCCGATCCGTTGGGCGAGATGTTGAACACGCGAGTCTGCGTAAATGCGCCGTTGGCGTACGAATAGCCAAGGATCCAGCCGTGGTAGGGACCAAAGTCGCAGAGACTGGCGAAGGCAAGGTAGACAGTTCCATGATCGAACAGCAAGCCCGGTCGGTTGAGTTGCGTGTGGGGATCGAACGTGACTTTTCCGCCAGCGCTGCCGGACCCAGTTCCGTTGACCGTGGCGGTGATAGGGAGCGGTGAACCCTGGCCCTCCTGGCCGGTCCTGATATCCAGGGCATGCAGGCGCATGACCCAATTGCCACCTTCCACCCCTTTGGAGACCACGAACATGATGCCAGCAGCGGTATCGATCACGGGGGTCGACGTGATACCCGTTTCCGGGATCATGTCGCCACAGCCGAAACCGCTGGTCGGTCCCGAAGGTCCGAAATTTTGCGACCAGATCGGAGTCGTGCTGCCGCCATCCGCATCGAAGGCGTATACGGTGTTGTGCTCTGTCGCCGCGAACAGCGTGTTCTTCGTCGTGCCATCGGCGAATTTCAGATTGCTAAGGTAGAGCGGTTGCGCGTAGAGCTGGCCATCCACGGTAAACGAGTACAGCAATCCAAATTGCGCTTGGTTGACGTTCGAGGCGTTAAGAACCGTCTCCTGCGTATTGCTTCCCGAACGCCCATTGTCATAGCGATTGGTGATCACTGAACCGACGCTCGGGCGCAGACCTCCTGCCTCGCTTCCAGTAGGTGCGTCGCTAGCGCCGAGATCGCCTGCTTCCGCCGAGCGTACGTCGCCAAAATCACTTTTGGCGTCACCCGCAAGACCGCCATCCGCCAGCGTTTCCCCAACTCCGCCCGCAGCGTCCCTGCCCAATGCACTGGCGTCTGGGGCGTTGCCGCCAGAGCCGCCGCTGGCTCCCAAAGAGCTTCCGCCAGAGCCGCCGCCGGATCCGAAGGAGCTGCCGCCAGAGCCGCCGCCGGATCCCAAAGAGCTTCCACCAGAGCCGCCGCCGGATCCCAAGGAGCTTCCGCCAGAGCCGCCGGATCCCAAGGAGCTGCCACCAGAGCCGCCGGCGCTAGTTCCCCCTTGCCCTCCCGCACCCGTCCCACCTGCGCCGCCGACCTGCGAGACCGCCGAAGCGTCCCCGCTGCCCCCATGCGAGGAATTGCCACTCGTGCTACATGCGGTCATCAAGAGCATTGCCATGCCAATGCCCAGATTGAATACACGCCTCTGTGCCATAGGAATCAGCGAACCCATGATTGGTTCGTCATTTTGGGGTTTGTTGTCATATCTGCTTGTCATCGTCCTTCGCTGACGCCGACCGAGTAGTGGAGGGACATAGCCCGCCAGCAGCATGTTTGGATGTCAGCCACGCAGAAAGGTCACTGCGCCCTGCTTGGCGGACCACACCGAGCGTGAGCCGTGCGCCAGGATTTCCTCGGTCACAGAAATGTTGTGGGTCGGTCCCCTCTGGATTCCGACCTGGCGGAAACGTCCTCGGATTTTGGACATCAGATGGAGCAGAAACCAAGGTGCAAGGTGCAAGACGATCGACATGACACAGAAGGGTGAGCAATCCTTGCCCGGCGTTTCTGATCTTGTGTGCTCGCTCGTCGTGGAGTTGGCGGGCTACGGCAAGGAGACGGCCTCATGAGTAGAAGGGCAGCAGGCGGAATACTGATCTTCCTGTTGCTTGCGCGTGGCGGGTTTGTCCATGCCGAATCGACCGAGCGCGATTTGACATTGGACGAAGCCCTGGCCATGGCGCGCAAGGCGAATCGAACCCTCGTGGCCGAACGAGCCCACTTGGCCCAGGCCCAGACCAATCTTGATCTGGCTTGGGCGGCGTTGTTTCCCACGGTGGCGGCGCAGGGCAAGTACACGCGTAACAACGTCGCGTTCGAGTTCCAGACCTTGACCATTCAGCCCAAGAACCAGCTCGACGGTGCCGTCAGCTTTGCCGCGCCCCTTATCGCGCCGCCCGCGTATGGGGCACTCGAAGCCGTCAAGAGCAGTGTCCAGGCTGCCGAGGCACAGTTCGAGACGTCTCGGGCCACGGTCCTGTTCGGTGTGGCCCAGTCGTTCTACGCTGCCGCAATCGCCGACGAGGTGGTGGCGGCGCGCCAATCGAATATCGACGTCGCAGGCGCCACGCTGGGAAACGCGCAAACCCGATTTGAAAGCGGCAGCGTGACCAGAGTGGACGTGGACAGGGCACAATTGGCACTCGTGCGAGCCGAGCAAGCCGCTCGCGAGTCCCGATTCGCCAAGGAGCAGGCCTATCGAGCCCTGGCGACACTGATTCAAGGCGAGCGAGATTTCAAGGTCCGGCCAGCTGCCGTCGCGCCGGCAACATCCGAACCCGTGAACCTGGAATTGGCGTTGCGCTTGCGTCCTGAATTTCGCGCCCTTGAACTGACTGTGCGATCTGCGGAGTCACAGCGACGGGCTTATGCGTGGCGCTGGGCTCCAGCATTGTCCGCCTTCGGCAGCATGCGCGCCTTCAACTACTACAATTTTGCAAGCCAGCGGCATGCCTGGGCCATTGGCGCGCAACTGGATTGGGCGCTCTATGACGGCGGCGTGCGCGATGCTCAGCGCCACCTCGCCGATGCCCAGGCCCAGGAATCCGCCGCCCTGGCTGCGGTCTTGCGCGACGCTATCCGGGACGACTTGGCCAACGGCCGTGGCCTTCTCGAAACCAAGCAGCACGCGCAAATGGCGGCCGAGCGCTCGGTTGCCCTGGCCATGGAAACGCTCGATCTAGTCCGCACCCAATACCAGGCCGGGCTCTCCGCACAGATCGACTTGCTGCAAGCGCAGGACGGCTTGGTTGCCGCCAAGGAAGCCCTGGCCCAAGCGCATTTCGAGGTCGCGGTTGCCGACCTGACCCTCCGTCGGGCCGCCGGAACATTCCCTGGACCTTAAATGACCGATCTTGATATGAGGACACTCGATCGCGGAAAGGCCTTGGAATGCGGCAGATCCATGCTGTGCTCATAGCACAACGGCGCGCAGCGACGGACGTGCCGCATTCGATTGCAGCGTCGGTCGGATCGGTCGCCCCTCTCCCTTCGGGAGAGGGGCTTTGGGGTGAGGGTGAAGTATCTTCTGAAGCCGGACGCTGCTGGCTTGAAGGTAGCCGCGCTCGCATCACTGTTCGACCTAAGGTCCAGTACCCTCACCCCGGCCCTCTCCCGGAGGGAGAGGGTGATCTACACCAGACGCTGTCGCTTCATGTCTATGACCTTCACCCTTGTCCTCGAATCACGACCGGTCATTTAGCTAGCAATAGGGCGGGAATTGTCGACAGCATTTGTGTCCGTATGAATCGATCCTTGTCCTGAGACATCCATGTAACGATCTTCAATCAAGGATATTCACCATGAAGGCCAAGGGAAAAGTTTGGATCGCCGCGATCATCGGCCTGCTTGTGGTCGTCATCGCGCTTGTCGGAGTTAAAGTGGGGCAGATTCGCGCCATGATTCAAGCGGGACGCTCTTTCGTTCCGCCGCCCGAATCGGTTACGTCGGTCAAGGTGGCGGCCGCCACCTGGCAGTCGAGGCGCGCCGCCATCGGCACGCTGATCGCTGTTCACGACGTCACCCTCGGTGCCGAGTTGCCCGGACTCATTCGCGAGGTCGATTTCGATTCGGGTCGGACGGTAAGGCGCGGCGCGGTTCTCGTCCGACTCGACACCACCAATGAAGAGGCCCAGCTCACAGCGGCCGTGGCCGACGCGGAGCTGGCCAGGACCACGCTGGAACGGGCGCGCGCGCTTCGCAAGGGCGGGGCGAATACCCCTGCAGATCTGGAAGCCGCGGAGGCCCGTGCGAAACAGACCCAGGCTATTGCCGCGAACATTCAAGCGACCATCGTCAAGAAGACCATTCGCGCGCCCTTCGATGGCCGCGTGGCGATGAAGCAGGTCGAGCGGGGCCAGGTCGTGGCGCCGGGGACGCCTGTCGCGACCCTGCAATCCGTGGATCCCATGTTCGCCGAGTTCTCGCTGCCGCAACAGGCACTCGCCGATCTCAAGACCGGCCAAACCGCTGTCATGCGGGTCGACTCTTACCCTGGTAAGAAGTGGCAGGGCGCGATCAGCACGGTGAACTCGGAGGTCGACCCGGTCACGCGCAACGTCCGCGTGCGCGCAACCTTCCCCAACAAGGAAGGCATTTTGCGTCCGGGCCTGTTCGTCAATGTGGAGGTGAGTGCCTCGGACCAGCGCGATGTGCTGGTCATCCCGGCTACCGCCGTGGTCTACGCCCCCTACGGGGACTCGGTCTTCGTTCTCGACCAGAAGAAGGATGACCAGAAGACGAACGGTGACTCGCCTGCGCTGATTGCACAGCCACGCTTCGTGCGGCTCGGAGAACGGCGGGGTGACTTGGTTGCCGTGGTGTCGGGTCTCAAGGAAGGCGAGACGGTGGTCAGCAACGGTGCCTTCAAATTGCGCAAGGGCGTGCACGTGCTCGTGAACAACACCCTCGCGCCGGCGGTCGAGCTCGATCCGAATCCGACCGACAAGTGAGGGAGGCAACATCCATGAGGCTCGAAAGGCTTCGTCGACGTGAAGTTCACTGATCTCTTCATCCGGCGTCCGGTTCTGGCCATCGTCGCCAACCTCGTCATCCTCATCGCCGGGTTGCAGGCCGCTCGCTCGCTCAACGTGCGGCAGTACCCGCGCAATGAAAACGCAGCCATTACCGTGACGACCGTCTATGTCGGTGCCAGCGCCGAGCTGGTGCGCGGCTTCATCACGACGCCGCTCGAGCGATCCATCGCGGCCGCCGACGGCATCGACTACATCGAGTCGCAAAGCCAGCAGAACGTCTCGACCATCCGCGCGCGCCTGCGGCTCAATTACGATTCGAACCGCGCGCTGGCGGAAATCAGCGCGAAGGTGAACCAGGTGCGCGGCGACTTGCCGCCGGAGGCCGAGATCCCGGTCATCAACATCGAGACGGTCGACAGTCAATTTGCCTCCGCCTATTTGAGCTTCTCTTCCCAGTTTCTCAAGCAGAACGAAATCACCGATTATCTCGTGCGAGTCGTGCAGCCTCGGCTTTCGGCCATCGAAGGCGTGCAGCGCGCGGATATTCTTGGGGCACGCACGTTCGCGATGCGCATCTGGCTGAAGGCGGACAAGATGGCGGCGTTCGGCCTGAGTCCCAGCCAAGTCCGCCAGGCCTTGGCTGCCAACAACTACCTGGCGGCTGTGGGCCAGACCAAGGGATCCCTGGTCCAGGTCAATCTCACCGCCAACACCGACCTGACCTCGGTGCGCGAGTTTCAACAACTGGTGGTGCGCCAAAAAGGCGGCGCCGTGGTCCGCCTCGGCGATGTTGCCGACATCGTGCTGGGGGCGGAAGACTACGACACGGCCGTCAATTTCACGGGGCAAACCGCTGTCTTCATCGGGGTGTGGCCGCTCCCCAACGCGAACTCGCTGGACGTAATTGGGCGCGTGCGGATCGAGATGGCCAATCTGCAAAAGGAGATCCCCGAGCAGATTCAGGCCGTCGTCGCCTACGACGGAACCAACTACATCAAGAATGCCGTTCGCGAGGTGGAGCACACGCTGGCCGAGACCTTGCTTATCGTCGTGCTGGTCATCTTCCTTTTCCTCGGCTCATTGCGGTCTGTGTTGGTTCCAGTGGTGGCCATTCCGGTTTCGCTGATTGGCGCCGTGGCGATCATGCAGCTCTTCGGCTTTACCGTGAATCTGCTGACCCTGCTGGCTATTGTTCTTTCCGTCGGCTTGGTCGTCGACGACGCCATTGTCGTGGTCGAGAACGTCGAGCGTCACCTGCGCGAGGGCATGACGTCCCTTGCGGCGGCGCTCGCAGGCGCACGCGAGCTGGTGGGTCCGATCATCGCCATGACCATCACCCTCGCGGCGGTGTACACGCCCATCGCGCTGCAGGGCGGTCTCACCGGCTCTCTCTTTCGCGAGTTTGCGCTGACGCTGGCGGGGGCCGTGACCATCTCTGGCGTGGTGGCCCTCACGTTGTCTCCGGTCATGTCGGCGTACTTGCTCAAGGCGGGGCATCAAGAGCGGGGCTTGTCTGGCATCGTCAACCGGGCCTTCGATGCCCTACGACGTATGTATGCGCGCCACCTTGACATGGCACTTGGAGCCCGCGGCGCGATCTACACGGCCTGGCTCGTCGTCAGCGTGCTGGCGTTCCTGATGTTCGCGCAATCGCCCAAAGAGCTCGCGCCCGCCGAGGACCAAGGCGTCGTTTTCGGCGTGGTTAATACGCCCTCTAATTCCACGCTGGACCAAGTGACCTTCTCCACACGGGAGGTCAATCGCACGGTCATGCAGATCCCCGAGGTGGGCTTCACCTTCCAGATCACATTTCCGACGGGGGGATTCTGGGGCGCTGGCCTCAAACCGTGGGAGGAGCGCAAGCGTTCCGCTTTTCAGCTCGTTCCCGAGGTGCAAAAGCGGGTCGCGGTCATCCCCGGCATTCAGACTTTCCCAATCTTGCCTCCGGCGCTGCCCGGAGGCGGCCAATTTCCGGTGGAGGTGGTCTTGTCCTCGACCGCCGAGACTGCGGAAATCCTCGGGTTCGCGACGACCTTGCAACAAAAGGCCGCGACCAGCGGAATGTTTGCGTTTCCCCCACTCATTGACGTCAAGGTCGACCAGCCCGAATCGCGGATCGAGATTGACCGCGACAAGGTGGCCGAACTCGGGCTCAACCTCGAGACGGTGGCGCAGGATCTGGCGAGCGCCCTCGGTGGCAACTTTGTCAACCGCTTCAGCGTCGCCGGGCGAAGCTACAAAGTCATTCCCCAGCTCGTGCGCGCGGAGCGCATGAACCCGAGCCAACTCGGCGACATTTACATCACCGGCCCGAACGGGCAGCTCATCGCGCTCGACTCCATCGCCAAGATCAAGAATGCCGTTGTTCCGCGCTTGCTCAACCGCTTCCAGCAGCTCAACGCAGTCAAGATCAGCGGCGTGGCCATTCGGCCCCTTGACGACGCCCTTTCCTACCTGGAAACCGAGGCCGCCAAGATCCTGCCCAAGGCCTACTCGGTCGACTACACGGGCGAGTCGCGCCAGCTGCGCACCGAGGGCAACAAGTTCCTGCCCGCTTTCGTTCTCGCCGTGGTCCTGATCTTCCTGGTGCTCTCGGCGCAGTTCAATAGCTTCCGCGACCCCTTTGTCATCTTGGCCGGATCGGTGCCTCTCGGCATGTTCGGCGCCCTTGCCCTGGCCTTCCTCAAGATGCCCAATCCCAACATGCCCTACTGGACCGACGGTTGGACAACGACCATCAATGTCTACTCCCAGGTTGGGCTCGTGACCCTGGTGGGGCTCGTGTCCAAGAACGGCATTCTCATCGTCCAGTTCGCGAACACGCTGCAAGAGAAGGGTCACTCAAAGATCGACGCGGTCAAGGAAGCGGCCGTGACCCGGCTGCGCCCAATCCTCATGACCAGCGTCGCCACCATTTGCGGTCACTTCCCCCTCACGCTCGTGCGCGGTCCCGGCGCGGCCGCGCGCAACAGCATCGGTATCGTACTCGTGGCGGGAATGGCCCTGGGCACCGCTTTTACGCTGTTCTTTGTCCCCGCGATCTACGTCATCATAGCCCGCGACCACCGCTCGGCGAAGGCGACCGCGACGCTGAGCCCGGCGTCGGAGTCGCCGAGCCCGGAGTCTGCATCGGCTAGCGCAGCGGCCGGGTGATAAACCAGGCGGGCGGAAATGCTCCCGCATGCTTGACGACGGATAGGGACGAGGAACGAGGGTCACATAGGCGTTAAGCGGATCAACGGCGGAATGAAATGGCCATTCGTGATTCGAGGACACAAGCCTTCGATGGGTAACCCCTCTCCCTTTCGGGAGAGGGGCTGGGGGTGAGGGCGAAACTTCCTGTGAGCCGGACGCTGAAGTCACCCAGGTGCTGTGACCGCGCCCGCAGCACGCTTCGACGTGCAATGCAGTACCCTCACCCCGGCCCTCTCCCGGAGGGAGAGGGTGGTCTACCTGCGGCCGCTTAACGCCTATGCCCCCAGCCCCTCTTCGGGACGGCCCGCCATTGATCCTAGGCCGATCAAGATCAACTACTTCCCTCTACCGGTGCTGGCGTTGCCTTCCTTCACGCCGCCGTGATGTCGAGCAGCGATGAATCCTCCATGGTTTTCTTGAGTCGCTCGAACTCGTCGCGCAGGTTCTCGAAGCTGGGTCTTGCGGACTCCAGATCACTTGCCTTGCCAGCCTTCTCCAGTGCCAAGGCCAATCGACTCAGGCTCGCGCAGCCCACGGCGGCCGCCGCGCCCTTGATGGTGTGTGCCTGGTCTGCGACGCCCTTTGCGTCTCTGGCATCCAGATGTTCTCGCAGCGCCTCCAGGCGATGGGGAATGTCTGCGAGAAAAGTGCGGGCGACGTTTTGCGCGAGGGTGCGATCGCCAGACAGTCTTTCGAGCAGCGATGCTTCGTCAAATAGGGACGCGTCTTCGCAGATTCCGGCGGTTCGTGGCGGACGAGAGTCGGCGTCCAGCTTGGCGAGCCATTTCTTGAAGAGCGCCGACAGACCCGCGGGCGTCACTGGTTTGGCGATGTAGTCATCCATTCCGGCATCGAGGCATTTTTCCCTGTCGCCCAGCATCGCATGGGCCGTCATGGCAATGATCGGGATCGCACGATTGATCGCTTCCCCTTCGCCCGAGCGAATCGCGCGGGTTGACTCGAAACCGTCCATCTCCGGCATTTGCACGTCCATCAGCACCAGGTCGTAGGGGATGGCTCGCAATACTGCCACCGCCTCGCGGCCGTTGGCCACCACGTCGGCGCGGATCCCCAGTTTGCTCAGCATGCCGAGGGCGACCTGTTGATTCGTGAGGTTGTCCTCGGCCAGCAGAACTCGAAAGTCGTTCCAGCGTGGCTCCTTCTGGCCGTCGTCTGAGATGGCCGGCCGCGCATGGTCGGGGGATTCCGCTGCGCCGATCGATTCGCCTGGTGATGACTTCTCGAGGCGCGCCGTGAACCAGAATTCGGAACCCTTTCCCTCCTCGCTCTGCACGCCGATGTCGCCGCCCATGAGTTCGGCAAGTTGCTTCGAGATCGCCAGCCCGAGGCCGCTGCCACCGTACCTGCGGGTGGTTGAGGCATCCACCTGCGTGAACTTCCGGAAGATAACGTTGAGCTTGTTTGTAGGAATGCCGATGCCCGTGTCGCGTACCGAAAAGCGCAGGATAACGTCTCGGGCTGTCTCCTGGTCCAGGCTCACACGCACCGTCACCTCGCCCCTGCTTGTGAACTTGACCGCGTTGCCGACCAAATTGACCAGAACCTGTCGCAGGCGGCCTGGATCGCCTCGCAACAGTGAAGGGACGTCCAAAGCGAGAGAGCAGAAAAGTTCGAGATCCTTCTCCTCGGCACGCGCAGTCATCGAGGCGGCGAGGTCTTCGATCAGCGACCTGGGGGCGAGGGCGAGATTGTCGAGGGTCAGCTTGCCTGCCTCGATCTTCGAGAAATCGAGAATGTCATTGATCACGGCTAGCAGGGATTCGGAGCTGGCACGAATGGTTTCGGCGAAGCGCCGCTGTTCTTTGGTCAGCTCCGTATCCAGTAAGAGGCTGGTCATCCCGATAACGCCGTTCATCGGTGTTCGGATTTCGTGGCTCATGTTGGCGAGAAACTCGCTCTTGGCGGCGTTCGCGTGCTCGGCCTTGACTGCCATCTCCGTGGCGCGGGCCGTGGCCTCCTCGAGGAGTTGGTTGCTTGCCCCCAGCTCTTGCAAGGTTCCTTTGACTCTTTTCTTTTCTCGACTGTACCCCGACTGGACCACCCACAGAATGAGCGCGCAGGTGAGCAGGCTGATCGCGTATCCGATGGTGAGGTCCAGCAATCGATCCAGGGGTGCATGAAAGGGCCGTGTCAGCCAAGGCCAGGCATGCTCTACCAAATGGAGCCCGGCGACATTGACGACCAGCAGAATCAACCCTGTGATGCGAAAGGTACCCTCGAAGAAAAGCACCAGGAAAAGCGTCGCCGCAAAGAAAAAGAGCCCGAGGCTGCCTTGCGACCCTCCGTTGGGAAACCACAGGTAATCCAGCAGCGCGACGAGCGCGAAGAGCATGGTCTTCTTGAGATAGCGCTTCCGGCGCGCCTCCCTGGCGAGCGCCAGGCAGAGGACGCCGAAGACGAAGATTCCCCGGTCTACCCAGGGGCTCAAATCCTGAAAACTGTTTATCGGGATGATGACAAAGAGCGACAGCATCCCGCCAATCACGCAGAGCGATTGGAAAAACTGGTCTTCCAAGGACAGGGTGGGGTCCGGTGCCAACCACCGCTTCAGCACTTTCAAAATGGACATCAACTGGTGTTCCCGGCCGGACCGGCCCCAACACAGACATCGGTTGAAAGGGCAACGATGTTTAGTGAGCCCTGACCCATGCCGCAAAGTTGACGGCGCCTTCTGTGGACGTGGCGTCGCTGGTGCCTAGCCTTGCATCCGAACTCCGTGAAGAACGCGGAGTGGCGTGATAGACGGAAGGATGGCTCACGACGCCGAAAGCAAGCTGCCCAAGATCGCGGCGGCATTTTGGGTGATGAAGATCTCCGCTACGACCCTTGGCGAAACCGCGGGCGATCTGCTGTCGATGACCTTGAACATCGGCTACGCCGAAAGCTCGCTCATCTTGGTTTCGGGATTTTTGCTCAGCCTCGTGGCCCAGCTTCTGTCGAAACGGTACCACCCCGCGCTTTACTGGACGGTCATTCTCTCGACAAGCACGGCGGGCACGACGATGTCCGACTACATGGATCGCACCTTGGGACTTGGATACACCAAAGGTGCGGCGCTCTTGATCACCATTTTGCTGTGCGTATTCGCGGCCTGGCGATGGACCACAGGCTCGCTTTCCGTCGACAACGTCAAGTCACGTAAGGCCGAGCTGTTCTATTGGATCGCCATCCTCTTTTCGAACACGCTCGGCACGGCGCTCGGTGATTTCTTGGCCGACAGTTCTGGCCTGGGCTTTCTGGGAGGCGCGCTCCTCATCGGCGGCCTCCTGGTGCTGGTTCTCCTCGCGACCTTCCTCACGCGCCTCTCTCGCGTACTGCTGTTCTGGATTGCGTTCGTCTTGACCCGTCCCTTTGGCGCAACTGTCGGCGACGTTTTGACCAAGTCGAAAGCGAAGGGCGGCCTCAACTTCGGAACCATCGGATCCTCCGCGATTCTCGCAGCCATCCTGGTCGGCATGGTGGTCTGGTCGATGGTGAAGGAGAGACGCGTGCGAGCCGTCGCAGCTTCGACGTGATCCGCTGGTTCCGCTCGCCCGCGTGAAGGGGTACCGAAACGATCCTGGGACGCAAAGAGGTCGACTTCTGTGCCAAGAGATCGGACAATGTGGCCCGCCTCGCTGTGATGGCTTTCACGAAATATCTTCAAGCGAGACGAACCGGAGATGACGATGGAAAAGACCGCCAACCCTGCCCCGCTTGGACTCATGGGATTCGGGATGACGACCGTGCTGCTCAATATCCATAACGCAGGCTTCTTTCCCATCAGCTCCATGATCCTGGCCATGGGGCTCTTCTATGGCGGCATCGCCCAGATCATCGCCGGCATCCTCGAATTTCGTAAGGGCAACACCTTTGGCATGACCGCGTTCGTGTCCTATGGCTTTTTCTGGGTCACCCTGGTGGGACTGATCTTGGGGCCGCGCACGGGCTGGATCGATCGCACGCCCGAGGGCTACATGGGGTGTTTTCTGGTGATGTGGGGCATCTTCACATTGTTCATGTTCCTGGGAACCTTGCGTGCGAACCGGGCCTTGCAGTTCGTGTTTCTCTCACTCACCGTGCTCTTCTTCCTGCTCGCCATTCGCGACTTCGCCGGCTCGCCCATCGTCGGTGTCATCGCCGGCTGGGAAGGCATCCTGTGCGGCGCGAGCGCGATCTACCTCGCCATGGCCGAGGTTCTGAGCGAACAGTTCGGGCGGGACGTTTTGCCCATCGGCCGGCCGAAAGCCGCGGCCATTGCGTCCGTGCCTGCTTCGCTGCCGGCCGCGGCGTCCGGTAGGGGCACAGTCGCCACCTCCGCCAGTTGACGGATTCGTCCATTTCAGCCAAAAAGTTGTCCATGCTCTCTGAGGAAAAGCGCTACCGATCCTCGTGGGTTTCCGCGCTGCTTGGCAAGCGCCCGCTTGCCTTGGTTCTGCTTGGCGTGCTTCTTTTCGTCTCGGCGTCGGTGCTGGCTGTGCCAGCGGAGGTTCGCGTTCCCGTCGTCAAGGAACACGGCAAGGCCGATCCGCCTGAGCCTGGCGTGTTTTCGCACTGGCAGCACGACCAGTTCCTGTGTTTCACCTGCCACCCGGTGCTGTTCCCGCGCGCACGCAAAGGGTTCACGCACGATGAGATGGACGCGGGTAAGTTCTGCGGCGCCTGCCACGATGGCCGGACGGCGTCCCCGACCAGCGGGGCGCGGGCGACGTGCAAGACCTCATGCCACGCAAAATGAAAAGGGTTGACCATCGCACGCTTGTCTTTCTTGCCGTGACAGCGGTCGCGACGGCGTCCTGGGCCGCGTCCGAGAAAGATGGCAAGCCCGCCGCAAGCACGGCGAGCGAAACGGCGCCACCCAACGCCAGCCCGGCACCTCCGGAAACGGCCGCGGAATCCGCTCGCACACCGAAGGATGAACCCGAGGAAGGCGAAGCGCGGCCCAGTGCTTTCCCAGGGGGCATCCGCCTGGGCGGCATGTTCGATGCGGTCTACGAGCGCGCGGGCAGATCGGGCGACCTTGGCAGCGGCTACAACGCTTTTCGCAGCTACCACCATTTCCTTTTTCTGTCTCGCCAGGGCAACGACATTCCCATTGGATTCAATGCCGAATTACTTGGACTCTACTTCTACGAACTGACGGCACGTCTGTCGGACAAGGGCTGGCGGGTGCGGGTGTCTGCGCACGCGGGGAAAATTCTCGTGCCCTTCGGACCCGATCCCTTGTTTCACAAGAACTACGGTGGGCTGAGCGGTGTCGATCAGCGGACGCTGCCCGTGATCTGGTCGGCCATCGGCGGCGGGCTGCGCTTCGCCTCGACTTGGGCAGGGGTGTCCGCCTCCGACGAAATCTACACCGTGCAGGGCTTCGACCTTTCCGCGCGCGACCAGACCCTCGACCTGCAACGTGACCTGAACGCCTACGACGGAGCGCGGGTGGCGGTGGGGAATCGCCTCGGCCTTTCCGCCGGCCCTTTCACCCTGTGGTATTCGTTCTATTGGAACCCCATGCGCTTCGGCCGCCAATTGGTCATGCAGGCCGTGGATCTCACCGTGTGGCGGCCCGGCTTGCCCGTTCTGAACCACCTGGCCCTGGGCGTGGGCGCGCTGCGCGCGCATATTTCCGAGGACGAGAGCTTTGGCCAGCCTGACGCTGTCGCGAACGCGGGCGCCTACTTTCACTTCGCCGACTACGTCTGGTTGCGTGCCTACTGGCGCGATTGGATCTACCTGCAGGTGCGCAGCGGCCTGGCTACTTTCAACAACCGTGCTGGCCTTTTCTACGACGCGAGGCGGGCCGACGCGAGCGATGGTTCACACCACAATGTCGTTCTGGTCGTCGAACACGCGGGGGCTCAGGTCAGCCTCGGCTATTTCTGGAACTTCGAGAAAGTCGACGAACGGCCAGACGATCTTTTTCGGCTGATGGTGTCCTATGCGTTCTAGATCCTTTCTCGCACTGGTTGTCGCGGCCTTGGTTCTTGCCGGCGCCAGCTGCGCCGATTTCCACCGCGGACCAGCGCCTCTGGATGCGGGTGGCACGGACGGTTCTCAGATCGTGGATCTTTCCTTCGAAAAGCTGGTGTACCCCATCTTGGAGATCAACTGTTCGGATTGTCACTCCGCGGTTGGCCAGGCTTTCCGCACGAAGTACGTGCTTACCGGCAATGCTCAGGTCGACCGCGCCATGGTTGTGGCATTGGTCACGCCCGGCAATCCCGCTAACAGCTTGCTGCTGACTCAACAGAGCAACCTCAGTCATCCTGGCGGCCCGGCCATTGCCACGGACAGTCTGGAATACCAAACCATCTCCAATTGGATTCTCGGCCTCAGCGCAACGGGCAATTGAACGAAGGTAGGGTTGGGCGTTCGAACGATCGGCGTGGTTCATGAACCTGGATGCGGTGAACAGCGCCACTCTCGATGGACTCATCGAGCGCTTTCCCGAGGAGTGGGAAAGCGTGGGGCGCAACCTGGTCGCCGCCACGGCCAGCCATCATCCCCAAGATATCGAAGCCTTCGTTCTGCGCGCCCGCGAGGAGGCCGAGCCTTGGCAGCGCCGCGTGCAGAAGAGCCACAAGAATCCCAAGGTGCTGGCAAGCGCCTTGCCCGCCATCGTGCGCGCCCGCATGGCGTTCCTGGCGGCCGAGCGCGCGGTTCAAGCCGCGGCGCTGGGCGGCTCTTCGGGACGCGTCCGTTTTGGGCTGTGGAGCGGGTTCATCGTGCAGAAGTTGTTCTTCGCGCGCGGCCTCGAGCGCAAGCCGGTTTCCCTGCACGCCTTCCGCCGGTGGTGGCCGTGGGTCACGCAAAAGAAACTGCTCATGCCGCTCGTCCAGCCGCGCGGGATCTATGCCTTCTACTCGCAAGCGCTCATCCGCGCGCTGGCCGAGCGCATCGGCGATCGCGCCTGCTTGGAAATCGCCGCCGGCGACGGCACGTTGACTCGCTTTCTCGCCGAAGCCGGCGTGCTAGTCCGAGCCACCGATGACCATAGTTGGTCGCACGTCATCCACTTTCCCAAGGAGGTCGAGAAGCTGGATGCAAGCCAGGCCCTCTTGCGCTACCAGCCGAAGGTGGTTCTTTGCTCCTTTCCACCGCCTCGCAACACGTTTGAACGCGAGGTCTTTCGTGCCCCCTCCGTCGATCTTTATGTTGTTCTGACCACGCGCCACAAGTTCGCCGCGGGCGACTGGTCGGCCTACGAAAGCCAGACCGATTTCGCGCTGCGGTCGGATATGGACCTTGACCGCTTGCTTTTGCCCCCCATGATCGATCCGTGCGTGCTGGTGTTCGAACGCAAGCAATCGCATCCCCTGCCCGCGGGGCGGATTGAGGTGTAAAACGTACCTGTCATGGCACGTATCCTGGTAGTCGAAGACGAAGACGACATTCGTCAGATCCTGTCCTACAACCTCGGTCAAGCTGGGCACGAGGTGTTCAGCGCAGATCGCGGGGCCGTGGCCTTGGACTTGGCGCGGAAAGAGCGGCCGGAACTCGTGCTGCTCGACCTGATGCTGCCGGACATTTCTGGACTCGAAATCTGCCGCCAGCTCAAGAGCGATCCGGCGTTGCGCGAGGTTCCGGTCATCATGCTGACTGCCCGCAGTGAGGAGATCGATCGCGTGGTCGGCTTCGAGCTGGGCGCCGACGACTACGTGGTCAAGCCCTTCAGTGTCAGGGAGCTGATCCTGCGCGTGCAGGCTGTGCTTCGTCGCTCGCTCGCCGCCGCGCCAGGTGCCAAGGCCGAACTCGAGGACGAACTGATTTTCGGCCGCCTGCGCGTGGACCGGAGCGCGCACCGCACCTGGGTAGACGGCGAGGAAATTACGCTCACGCCGCTCGAGATGAAACTGCTGTGGACGCTGTACCAGCGCCGCGGCCGCGTCCAAACGCGCGGCACCCTGCTCGACGAGGTCTGGGAAGCCAGCCCGGAAAACAACACGCGCACGGTAGATACCCACATCAAACGCCTGCGCGAGAAACTGGGGCTGGCTGGCGCCTACGTGGAAACCGTGCGCGGCATCGGCTACCGCTTCGCCGCCTCGGCCGACAAGAGCGAAGCAGTGTCCGAAGAGTAGGTGTGCGCGGCAGGCCGCTGCGGCTTCATGTCTTCGTCGCAAACTGGGACGGGCTGCAGACGAGGACTTTCAGGTCTCCGTACGCCTTCACGTACGCCGGATCTCCCGAAGGCGTGACAAGGTAATTGCCGCCCTTGCGGTAGTAGCCACGGAAAATCTTCAGCGCGCCAGGATCGAACGCGGCCGGATTCCATTTGCATTCAAAGACATCGATCTGGTCGCGGCGTCGTGCGAGCACGAAATCGATTTCGCGAGCGCCTTTGTCGCGCCAATAGCGGATCGGCGTGTCGGGGAACCACGCTTGTAACTGTTCAAGGACAAGGTGCTCCCAAAGCAGGCCAAAATCCTCCTGGCGCAGTGGATCCCAACCGCGGGCGAAACTTACGAAGCCGGTGTCGAAGCAATAGACCTTGGGCATCTTCACGACTTCGTTTTGACCACCCCCGTGGAACGGTCGCACCAAGGTGGCGGCGTTCGTGATTTCAAGCGCCCGCAGGTGGCTTTCCACGGTTGGGCGAGTGATACCAATGGCCGAGGCTGCTCGGGTGCTTTCCAGTTGTCCGCCACTCTGGCGCAACAGGTAGTCGAAAAGGGCGTTGAATCGGTTCACGTCGCGAAAACCGAACAGCCGCTGGATGTCGCGAGCGAAGAAGGAATCCATCCATTCGCGGTAGAAGGATGGGTTCTTCTCTTTGCTCAGCAGAGCCTGTGGGAGACCTCCGCGAAAGAGGCGCTCGGGCAGCGTGACGCCGAAGGCTTCTAGTTCGGTCCACAGAACAGGCAAGAGATGCACAACGCGCTTGCGCCCGGTCAGCGTATCACGGAACTTCTTGCTGGCCGCCAGGGTGGATGAGCCGGTGGCCAGGATCCTCAATTTTGGGAAGAGATCGGCGCCGATTTTCAGGACGCGTGCTGGATCGCGGAGCTGGTGGATCTCGTCGAACACCACGACTGGCTTCTTGCACGAGCGAAAGAACACTTGAGGATCGCGAACCATGTCCTCCGCAGAGGGTAGATCGCAATTGACGAATAGTGTCTGTTCCGGCCCAAGGCTCTCGGCCAGAACCGTCTTGCCACAGCGTCGCACGCCGCATAGCCATGCGATGGGTGCCTCTTGCCACGCAGAGGTGATTCGTCTCAACCAGAAGGGCCGGGATAGCATGCTACCGTACTATACGTTCAGAAGGCTGAAACGTAAAGTACGCTATCCATGGCATCGGGTGTGGGATCCATGGCATCGGGTGCGGGGTGCGTGCTTTCGCCTAACGATTCCGGCTTGATTCCTACGCTGGCGGCCCGAACCGCACCTTGGCTAGGTCGCGCAGGCGCATGCCCGAGCGGCGCAGGCGAACGATTTCGTCGCACAGGCCGGCGCCGAAGATGGCGAAGTCGTCGGTGCCCAGGGCAACATTCACGCCCGCGGCCAGCAGCGCGTGGATGGGATGATCTTCGTAGGATCCGGCCACGCCCAGCGCGATGTTGCTTGCGATGCCGACGTTGAACTGGGTTCCGCGACGGGCCAGTTCTTCCAGCAGTCGGGGATCTTCAACCGCGGCGACTCCGTGTTGGATGGCGTCGACTTCCAAGATCTCCAGGGTGTCGCGCACGCGCTCGGGCCCGCAGGTCTCGCCCGCGTGGGCCTTCAGGGCAAGGCCGCGCTCGCGTGCAAGCTGGAAGAAACGCTGAAATCCGCGCAGATCTCCAGCGCGTTCGTCGTCGTAGAGGTCCACGCAGCCGAATACGCCCGAATCGAGATAGGCGACAAAGAGCGGCCACAGGCGCTCGGGCGGCACGCGGCGGTTGATGCCGATCTCGGGCACGAAGAGCAACTGTCCAGCGACTCGGTCGCGTTCTTCGGCGACGACTTCAATCACCGCATGTGGCGAGGCGTGGATGTGCGTGGGCAAGAGCAAGTCGATGCTGGCCTCGGCATAGACCACGCCTTCGTCGGCCATCCGTTCAAGTCCGGCGCGCAGCAGGGCGCGAATGCCGTCGAGGCTGCGAATGGCAGGGAATAGGTTGGATGCCAGGTAGCCGCCGAATTCGCCGAAATCGCGAAAGCGCGGCGGTGGCGGCGGTAGCTTGTAGCCGAGGACGTGTTCGTAGGTCGAAAGCGAACAGTTGAGCAGGGCGTGGCAGTGTACGTCCGCCTTGGGCAGCGCGCGCAGACTCGCGGTGATCGTGCCACCGGCCGCTGCTTGCTGACCGTCGCCGGTCTTTTCACCCAGGGCTTCGGCAAGTCGATCCTCGGGAATTCTTGTTAGGGTGTGAGTGGACATGACTCGGGGAGGGGAATCGGCGTCTACGGCCATGTTCTAGTCTAGCATTCCGGTGTATCCGCGCAGGCTGCCTGGTTCATCTTGCGCAAAAGGCGCCACCGTAGAATGATCGGCCAATGAGTGGAGATAGCGTGGGTACGGGATCGCTTACTTTGCGCAGGTTGCTCGGACCGAGCACGCGCATCCAGGGCGCCGAGGATCGTCGGGCGGCTCGGCTTCTGGCGGCGCTTCAGATCGTGCACGTGCTTGCAACTCTCGCGGGCACCGTGGCGGCCAGTGTCTTTCGCTTGCATTGGGTGAAGGATTCCCTGCTGCTAGGGCCGCTCGGGCTGACGCTGCTCTTCTGCTCGCTGCTGGTTGTGCTCTCGTACATTCTTGTTCGCTTCGGGCTTTACCGTGGCGGTCTTGCCCTCTATGTTTCGGCGACGGCGCTCTTTCCGCTGTCCGCTTCGTTTGCCGGGGCTCCGCCGCACGAGATTGGGCTGGTGGCGACGGCGATCTTCCCCGTGCTCATCGCGGCGACGTTCTTGTCGCGTGGTTGGGTCATCATCGTGGCAACGGCAACGGTGGGCATCGCCGTGGTCGAGCTGTCGCTCCTTCCCCTGCCGGCCACGGAGGCGATGGCGGGTTTCGCCATCGCGCTCACGCTGCTCGCCAGCAGCGGTCTGATGGTGGTTCTGCGCGGTCACCAGCGGCAAATCGAGGCCATGCGCGCCAGCCAGCTGCGGGACAGCGAGGCAGCGTTGCGGGCAAGTGAAGAGCGCCTGCGCATGCTGGTGGGTACCTCGCGTGACCTGATCGTGGTGCTGGACGCAAACGGAAAACGGCGCGACGCCTTCGGCGCGGTCGAGACGATCTCTGGCTATCAACTGAGCGATCGGGATCCGCTGGCGCACTTCGAGGCCATGCACCCGGAAGATCGGCCGCGCGTCCAGCGGGAGCTCGCCGAACTGGTCAAGCATCCGGGCGAGGTCGTTCGCGCCGAATGGCGCCACATGCACCACGACGGCACCTACCGCTGGTGGGAGGGGTTGGCCGCCAACTGGCTGGGCCAGGCGGGCGTGGACGGCATCGTGGTGAACATCCGCGATGTTTCGGATCGCAAGGCTGCCGAGGAAGCCCTGCGCCGCAACGAACTACGCTACCGTACGCTCTTCGAGACGGTCACCGATGGTATCTTCCTGCTCGCGCGCGACGGGCAGCTCATCGAGGTGAACGATGCTGCCTGCCGCCAGCTCGGATACACGCGCGAGGAACTTCTTCGCATGCGCATGGATGAAGTGGCTCCGCCCGACAAGAGGGAGCACTTGCACGAGATCAATCGCCAAGTGGCCGAAAAGGGGCGTCTCATTTTCGAGGCCAGCCATCGCCGGAAGGATGGCTCTGTCTATCCCGTGGAAGTGGCGGCCAGTCAGATCGATGTAGGGGGCGTCCCGGCCTTCATGGGCGTAGCTCGCGACATCACCGAGCGGCTGCGCGCCGACACGGAGAAGCGGCGGCTACAGGAGCAACTCCAGCAAGCCGCGAAGATGGAGTCCATCGGCCGGCTCGCCGGGGGCGTGGCGCACGACTTCAACAACATGCTCACAGTCGTTCTTGGCAATGTGGATCTGGCGCTGCGCGATTTGCAGACCGGCGCGAATCCTCAAGAGACCCTGGAAGAGATCCGGAGTGTCACCCTGCGCGCGACGACAGTCACGCGGCAACTTCTGGCGTTCTCGCGCAAGCACGTGATCGAGGCGCGACCCGTCGACATGAACGACCTCATCGGGCGCATGCCGCGGATGCTTGATCGGCTTATCGGCGAGGACATCCGCATGCGCATCGTCGCCGGCGTGGGACTTGGCACTGTGCACGTCGATCCGGGGTTGATCGAACAGGCCATCGTCAACCTGGTGCTCAACGCACGCGATGCCATGGCCACGGGCGGAACGCTGGTGATCGAGACCGCCGACGTCATGCTGGACCAGGGCTACGTGCGCACCCACCCGCTGGCCGCGCCCGGCCGCCACGTCATGCTCGCCATCAGCGACACCGGGCAGGGCATGTCGGACGAGATCAAACGCCACATCTTCGAGCCATTTTTTACGACCAAGCAGCACGGCCAAGGAACCGGCCTGGGGCTGGCCACCACCTACGCGGCTGTCCAGCAAAGCCAAGGCAGCATCGAGGTCTACTCGGAGCCGGGCAAGGGGACGACCTTCAAGATCTACCTGCCCGTGGTGAGCGAGCCAGCGGAGCGGCTGACCAAGCCGGTACCGGGCGATAAACCGAGACTGCACAAGGGCACGGAAACCATTCTGGTCGCGGAAGACGACGATCACGTGCGCGAGATGGTGGCGCGGTCATTGGTCGAGGCCGGCTATGAGGTGCTGGTCGCCAGCAATGGCGCGGAAGCGCTGGCCTTGGCGTCGGAACACAAAACGCCCATCCAGTTGCTCCTAACCGACGTGGTCATGCCGGTGATGAACGGACGCGAATTATCCGAACGCATGGCCGAGATCCACAAAGAGACGCGGACGCTTTTCACCTCGGGCTACACCGAGAACATCATTGCCCAGCACGGGGTACTTGAAGAGGGCATCGAATTCTTGAGTAAGCCGTACACCCTGGACGCGCTGACCGCGCGCGTGCGTGGCCTACTCGACCGGGCGAAAGGAATGTCGTCATAACTTTCAGCAGACGCAAATCCCGGCGCAAAGACATTGTTCTTAGGTGGAGCGAACCGGGACGAGAGAAACCAAAGTAGCGACCATTCCAACGACCGCCGATGCTTCGTGCCGACTACACCACAATCCGGCGTCGCAGCCTGCGGATGGCGAAGTATCCGGCAACGAGGGTCACCACGATCAGGAACGCCAGGTCGGCGAGGAGCACGGGCGAGAAGCGGGCGATGGCGAGGGAGCGGGTCAGGCGGATGGCGTGGGTGAGGGGCAGAATTTCCGCGAAGGGGCGAAGTGCGCGCGGCAGGCTGTCCAAGGGAAACACGGTCCCGGAAAAGAAGAACATCGGCGATAGGAACCCGGTGAAGTAGAAGTTGAAGTGATTGATGTTCTGGACGAACGAGGTCACAACCAGCGCCAGCGCGCCGAACATGGTACCGGCCAGAAAACCGATGGGCACTGCGAGCAGGCCCATGGGCATGGGAATGGCACCGAAGAGCGACATGACCAGGACGACACAGGCGCTGAAGAACAAACCTTTGCTGCCTGCCCACAGGATTTCGCCCACGAAAAGGTCGTTGAGAGTGACCGGGGCCGCGATCATTCCGTCGTAGGATTTCTGGAATTCCATGCGCACGAAGGTGCCGAAGGTGCATTCGTAGGATGCCGTGAACATGGCCGAGGTCATGGGCAATGCGGTGGCAAGAAAGACGAGATAGGGGATGCTATCCATCGCTGCGATGTACTTGCCGAGGCCGAGCCCAATGCCCAGCAGGAAAATGATGGGTTCGAGGAAAGGCGGCAGCCCGTTGCTGACGAGGTTCTTCGTGTACACGCGCATGTGGCGGTGCCAGACGCTGTAGAGGCGCGCGCCGAGTGCCGGCGGGCGAATGTCACTGGCGGGCATCGAGCCTCCTTCCGGTCGCTTTGAGGAAGACGTCTTCGAGGGTGCTCGGGCGCAAGTGGTAGTCTCCTGGCGGCAGCTGGTCGGCCACGGCCTTGAGAATTGCGTAGTCGCTCGCGTAGACACGCACCGATTCATCCGATTGCTCGACGCGAGCGGTTCCAGCGGGCAGGCGTTCGAGGGCTTTTGGCGCGAGCTTCACGTCGGTCAATTCCAGGACATACGGCTCGATGTGGCTGCCGAGAAGCTGCTTGGGGTTGCCCCGCAACACCGCCTTGCCATTTTCCAGGATGAGAACGTCGTCGCAGAGCTGAAACGCTTCTTCCATGTAGTGCGTGGTCAGCATGATGGTCAGGCCGCCGCGCTTGAGCTGGCGCAGTTTGTCCCAGATGGTGTGGCGGACTTGCGGATCGAGCCCGGTGGTTGGTTCATCGAGGATGAGCAGGCGAGGTTCATTGAGCAGGGCGCGCACGATGACCAGTCGGCGTTTCATGCCGCCCGAGAGTTCGCGGATACTGGCGCGCGCTTTCTCGCGCAACTCCATGAACTCGAGCAGTTCGGCGATACGCGACTCGGCTCGCTTGGCGGGGATGCCGTACAGCCGGGCGAACACGCGCAGGTTCTGGCTGACGTTCAATTCTTCGTCCAGGTTGTCGTCCTGGGGAACCACGCCCGAGCGGCACTTGATTTCGAGTTCGTTGCGCTCGGGATCGAAGCCGAACACCGAGACGGTTCCGCGCGGGGCGTGGTCGCGCTCGGCCTTGCGATAGAGGATGCGCATGATCGTGCTTTTGCCCGCGCCGTTACGACCGAGCAGCCCGAAGCACGTCGACGGCGCCACGTCGAAGGTCACCCCGTCGACCGCCTTCACATCGCGGTAGGATTTGTGGACATTGTCGAAGACGATGACGGCGTCAGCCATGGCCGCCTAGAGTTAGCACAACCGTCGTTCTACTGCTCGTGGCTAACCACGCACGGATTGGTATAGTCGTGGAGGACGCCCGCTGGAATGACTTTGGTCTTCTGGCCCGACGCGGGAATGCTAGGATGAAGCTCTGCTCGGAGGTACCTGTGGGCCCACGCTCTTCAACAATTGCGGTTCTCATTGGCTTGTCCGTCGTGGGCTGTAGCAGTTCGGATGCTGGCTCCGGGCGATTTGCTGGCGGAGCGCCAGGTCTTGGTGGTTCCGGCGGCGCAATCGCAAGCAATGGCGGTGCTGCCACCGTCGGTGGAAATGCGGCGAATGGCGGCAGTTCTGCCAACGAGGGTGGAGTCCCATCAAACGGCGGCAGCAACGCGTCTGGCGGCACGACCTCGGCAACGGGCGGTTCAAGCGCCACGCAGGGCGGGAGCGCAAATACTGGCGGGGCCGCGTCGACAAATGGCGGCTCACTGCAAGCCACCGGCGGCAAAGCCACGGGTGGTGCCGCGAATGGCGGTGCGACCGCGAGTGTCGGCGGCACCAGCAGCAATGGTGGATCCAACCTGGGCGGTGCCGCGACCGGCGGCAAGGCGGCGACCGGCGGCTCCTCAGCGGCGGGCGGTGCCGCAACCGGTGGCAAGGCGGCCGCAGGCGGTGCCGCGACGGGCGGTTCCACAACCGGTGGCAAACCGGCTACCGGCGGTGCCCCAGCAATGGGCGGTGCCGCGACCGGCGGCAGCACCGCGGCCAATTGCTCGGGTTCCTCCTTGACCGGCGGTACGCAAACCTGTTCAACGAATCAAACGGGTAGCGTGGGCAGCTACGGCTGGTCAATCTGGTCGACTCAAAGTGGAGGATGCATTACCCCCTATGGTGGCGGTACTTCCGCGTTCAAAGCAGTTTGGAACAATGCTGGGGACTTTCTGGCCCGCGAAGGCTGTTCGTGGAATGCGACCAAGACCTACGACCAATACGGAGACATTACGGCGGACTACGCGTACACCAAATCGGGAAGCGCCGGTGGCTACTCGTACATAGGGATCTACGGTTGGTCGGAAAATCCGCTGCATGAATTCTACGTCGTCGATGATTGGTTCGGATCGGGCCCCCCGACGGCCGGTGGTACTCTCATGGACACATTCACCGTTGATGGGGGCACGTACAAAATCTACACGCACACACAAACCAACCAAGCTTCCATTATTGGCACGGCAACGTTTGTCCAATATTTCAGTATCCGCCAGACGGCTCGCCAGTGCGGGCATATAGACGTTACCGCGCACTTTAAGAAATGGGCCAGTCTTGGCATGACACTGGGGAACATGTACGAGGCCAAGCTTCTCATCGAAGCGGGCGGTGGTAGTGGAAACATTGATTTCACATCGGGAACTATGGCCTGCAATTGAAGCGATCCTCTACACGATTCCCTTGCCCGGATTCATGATGCCCTTGGGGTCCAGGGCTTGCTTGATCCGGCGCAGAAGATCCAGTTCGACGGCGCTTTTGTAGCGGCGGCCTTCTGCGCGCTTGAGCACGCCGATGCCGTGTTCGGCGCTGATGGAGCCGCCGTGGGCCACCACGATGTCGTGCACGACTCGGTTCAGGGCTTCCCATTTTGCTAGGTAGACGTCCTTGTCCATGGCCACGGGCTGGGTGAAGTTGAAATGCAAGTTGCCGTCGCCGACGTGGCCGAAAGGCACGGGACGGATGCCGGGGATCAGCTTCTCGGCCGCGGCCAGGGCCTCGCGGATGAAGGCCGGGATGTGCGAGACGGGCACGGAGATGTCGTGCTTGATGCTGCCGCCTTCGGGCTTTTGCGACTCCGAGATGGACTCGCGCAACTTCCACAACGCCTTGGCCTGCGCCGGGCTGCCGGCCAGGACCGCGTCCTCGATCAGGCCGCGTTCGAAGGCCGCGGCCAGGAAGGACTCGGCCACCTCGCGCGCCACCGTGAAATCCGCGAGCACATACCAAGGCGCGGAAGACGCCAGCGGATCCGAGGTTCCAGGGATGTGGCGCAACACCAGTTGCAGGGCAAAGCGCGCGATCATCTCGAACGCGAAGACGCCGTCGCCGGTCAGGTCGCGCGCCAGGGCGAGCAACGCGATCACCTTGTCCGGATCCGAGGTGCTGGCCATGATGGTTTCGACCTGGCGCGGACGCGGGAACAATTTCAACACCGCCGCGGTGATGATGCCGAGCGTGCCCTCGGCGCCTACAAAGAGCTGCTTCAAGTCGTAGCCGGTGTTGTCCTTGCGCAAGGCGCGCAGGCCATTCCAGATCTCGCCGTCGGCGGTGACCACTTCCAGGCCGAGCACGCAGTCGCGGGCGTTGCCGTAGCGGAGCACGTGGATCCCGCCTGCGTTGGTCGACAGATTGCCGCCCACTTGGCTGGTGCCTTCGGCGGCCAGGCTGAGCGGGAGCAGTCGATCGACGCTGGCAGCGGCTTCCTGGGCCACGGCCAGGGTGCAGCCGGCCTCGACCACCAAGGTGTTGTCGACCGCATCGACGCTGCGGATCTTGTTCATGCGGCTCATGCTGAGCAGAAGGTCGCAGCCCTCAGGTCGCGGGATCTGTCCACCCACCAATCCCGTGTTCCCACCCTGTGCGACAATGCCGACTTCCTGTTCGGCGCAGACGCGCACGATGGCGGCGACTTCTTCTGTGCTCGCCGGTTTGAGCAAGAGCGGCGTCTTGCCCACGAAACGGTTGCGCCACTCGGTAAGATGCGGGGCAAGCTCGTCGGGATCGACGGAAAATCCCGCGGGGCCGACGAGCGCCTTCAATCGTTCGAGGGTCTCAGGTTGTGCTGGCCGTGGCATGGTCGAAACCTAACACGCGTGAAGCTACTCGTTTGCGGTCTGGTCCGCGGTTTCCGCGACGCCGCAGAAACTGGATTTCTTCACCATGGGCGGTGGATTGGCGCGCTCTCGCTTGACATCGATGCGATGTTTGGTAAACGCGTGATCGTAGTGCTCGCCGGCCTTTTGCAGGGCAGCCAACATGGACTTCCAGGCCGCCAGCGAGGGGCCGTCGGTCGGATCGGGTGTCATGGCCACGAGCGCGATGAGTTCGCCGATGGCTGCCGCATCCGGCTTGGGCCGCGAGAGCATGTCGGCAAGGCTGGGCACCAGCACGTGGTCGCGGAACAGTTCGAGGTCGTCCTTGTCCACCTGGCACCATAGGAGGCGCGCGTGCAGTTTGCCGAGAGCGGGCGCGGATTCGGTGCGCGGCAGAGAGAACAGCCGGCGCATGGTTTCGTCGTAGTCGCCGTCCGATTCGCCGTACACGCTCAGCATGACGTCGAGCAGCCTTCCCCGGCATTCCGGGTCGCACGACTTGCCGAGGAGATAGTCGCCCAGCCACTTGCGATGCTCGGCGTGGAACTTTTCGAGGTCGGCGGATTCCGATTCGCCCACGAGCTCGCCCGTGCGTGCGGTGGCGAGCACGATGGCCGCGACCAACTTGGCGCCGGGAGAACTCGTCTCGAACTGCGCGATCTCCTTCCACTGCTTCTTTTCGTAGAGATCCTGCAAGTAGGGCTCGAAGAGCCAGGCCAGCTTGGCCACCGACGCTTGCACTTCTCTGTCGCTGCGCAGAAGCGAGCGCGGCCCTTGCGCGATAGACTTGCTGTCGCCCGATGCGGCATCCAGGGCGTCCTGCTCTTCGTGCAGCAAGTCCGCAATCACCTGCGACCGTTCGGCCAGCTTGTCGTCCTTGCAGATCTCGGCGTCGCGCCGAACGCCGTAGCGTTGCAGGCACGTGAGCTTGAAGGCCTGCCCGAGTTGCTGGTAGTTCTTGTGCTCTGTCGCAGCGAGCACGTCGTGCATGTACCTGGCGTTGTCTTTGCCGAGTTCGAGCGCGTAGGAAACCGCCAGTTCGGGATCGAGGATGGCCCCGCGCGTGAGCGACAGTAGCACGCCGAAACGCTGATCGGCAGTGTTCGCCCCTTGAGTCGAGAGCACGTTCAGATTCTTGGCCAGAATCTCGGCGCGCGCGATCCGCCATTCGTTGTCCGCCTTGGTGGCCGCGATCTTCTGTTCCGACTCGGCCTGCTTGAGCGCGGTTTGCGACTGCCGGTACTGCCAGATCGACGTGGCCACCAGCCCGGCCACGCCGATGACGAAAGTCGACAGAAAGGTCGAATAGTTCTGGATGAATTTTCCCAGCCTGGAGGAATGGATGTCGTCGTGCTTAGGCGGGCCGCCTTCAGTGCTCATGGGCGGAGCATAGCCCTGTTGCTTGGAATCGTCCTTGGTCAAGAAGGGAGGCGATTCTTTGCGCACTCCGTGTAGACTCGGCAGTCGGTGATGTCCCGGACGACGGTGCCAAGGGCGAGAGTGCAGCTGTCCTTCGTGCTGCTCGCGTGCGCAGGACTCGGCTGTGGGGGCACGGCGTTCAAGTCCGGCAAGCCCGGCGAGAAGGATTCGGGTTTCGCCGGATCCTCACATAGCAATCCTGATGGCTGCTCCGTCGCTTGCGCGCGGTCGCACTTTTGCGGGGATGGTATCGTCGACACCGCCTTTGGGGAACAGTGTGATAGCGGAGCCGACAACGGCCTGGATGGCCTCTGCAGTCTGAGTTGTCACGACGGACCTCTGTGTCCGTAGAAAGGAAAACTCGCTTCGATCAGCGAACCGACACCGAGCCCGCACGAAAAACGATGCGGCTGTAGGCCGGCACGGTGACCGTCGGGATGGCTGTACGCTGCCGACGCCTGTTCTGCCCTCGGCGCTCGTCGTTGTCGAAGGTGACGGCCAGCCGGCGAAAGGAATAGGCAGCCGGCGCCGGTTCCGCGGGTTGCGGCGGCGGCGACTCGTGGCAGGCGGCACTCAGCATTCTCCCATCCTGTGGGGTGCTGGTTTACGGTCAAGTTTTTCACTCGCTTTTTCACCAAGAATTTTCGGTCCGCGACTGACGCCTGCGGCCAACCGCCACATTTTCGGCAGTTTGGTAGATCGCCACGGGCCGATATACTAGTCACCATGCCGGGCAACCTGTTCGATGTGTTCGTGGTGGGTTCTACGGATCCGAGTGCGGCGGGTGAAACGCGGCTTGCCGCCGCGCTTTCGGCCAAGCACGGCGTTCCGTTGGCCACGGTGTCGAAGGCCATCTCCGCCAAGAACCTTCGCGCTGGCCAGGGCCTGGAACAGGCTCAGGCACAGGCGTTGGTCCGCCATCTTCAGTCGATCGGGGCTGTGACGGTGATTCGGTCGGCGGGCGTCCATGCGCAGGGCCACCAGCCTGCGACAAGCCAGGTGTCCAACGTGCCTATGTCTCAACCCATGCCCATGACGCCTCCGACGGCGAGCCAACTCAAGGCGCCTACGCCTTCGCCTGGAAGTGGCTGGCCGGGTGCCCCGGTGGCGGTGGGAAAGAATCCTTCGCCGGTTCCGCCCAGCCGTGGGGCCGCGACTGGCGGATTCAACATCCCTTCGCTGACGCCGACCTCCGCGAACGATCATTTTGCGCCGGTGGCCCCGGCTCCCTTGCCAGCCTCGACCCAGATCGGGGCGTCCGATCCCTTTCAACCCAAACGTGCGAATACGCCGGTGCTAGGACTCTCGTCCCGGCCGCGCCAGTCCACCACACCCCCGCCACCTGGCCAGACCCATCCCTCGGGCTCCGGCCTAGCTCTCGATGTCACGCCCGCACCCAAGTTGGAGCTGGCGCGGGGTGATCGCGGTGGTTCAGAGGAGGACATGGCCGCCGCCCGCAGTCGCCCATCGGCCTCGGCCGGCTCGCTGCGCGAGATGGGCATGGGTGCGGCGTCGGGCGTTGCCATGGACGAGGATCCGAAGAACCTCAACCTGGTCAGGTGCGTTCAGCACGGGCTCTACTACGACAAGTCGAAGGCCTCGGGATGTCGGAAGTGCCTTTCGTCGGTGCGCGATGTGGTGAACAAGATGGAGGCGCAGGCCGCCGGCTTCCGCCTCGGCGATTTCCGCCGCAAGCCCGCCCAGCGTGCTTTTCTCGGCTTGGTTTTCGCGCTGGTCCTGGGGTTCTTGCCCGCGGTGTACTACTGCTTTGGACCGGGCACGACCGAGGTGCGCAAGCTGCGCGTCGAACAAGAGCTGCTATCCCGTCAGCCAGGTACCGAGGAAATCATGCGCCGATTCGACGAGTTGGACGGTCAGGTTGGCGATGCGCACAGCCAGTCGACGCGCAACACGACCATCGTGTGGGTGGCGGTCGCGTCGGTCGCCATGCTCGGCTGGTACAAGATCACGTAGCGGAGAGAGGTCGGTGCTCTAGACCGTTCCCTGCTCCAGGGCAGCGTCGCGCTTGCGTTGCGCGCGCTCGATGAACCAAACCACCAAAATGGACAGGTTATAGAGCGTGAAGATCGGCACTGCCAAAAGCGTCTGGGTGAAGGGATCCGTGCTCGGCGTGAGCACGGCGCCCACCACGAAGGCGAGCACGATGGCGTACTTGTTGAACTTGAGCAGACCGCGGGCGCTGACGAGCCCGATCCAGCCCAGGATGGAAAGTACGACCGGCAACTCGAAGGCCAGGCCGCACCCCGCCAGGGTCATCATCTGAAAGTTGGCGACTTCTTCCATCATCAACATGGTGTCGAGCTTGAAGGGAAGATCGCCCGCGAAGCTCGTGCACAGCTTGGTCAGGTAATAGGCGGCTGGTTCGCACATGAAGGAATAGGCGAAAACGGCGCCGCCGAGAAAACACACGGCGGTTGCCGAGGAGACAAGTACGCCGATGCGGCGTTCTTTGCGATACAGCCCGGGCGCGACGAAGCGCCACAGCTCCCAGAAAATGAGCGGCGCCGAAATCAGCAGCCCTCCCACGATGGCCAGCTTCATGTAGACCCAGAATGGCTCGGTCAGGCTCCTGGCGTAGAAGTTCATCTCATGCCCGGCATCGCGCAGGCCGCGGCGAACCGGCCGCGTGAGCCAGTCGAAGTAGTGCTGGACGAAGATGAACGAGGCGATCATGGCGACCAGGAAAAACAGCGCGGCGTTGCGCAAGCGCACGCGCAGCTCGACCAAGTGTTCGAGGAAGGACATGCGCTTCTCGTCGGGCCGGGCGGCTTCGCCGCTGGGCAGCGTCTCGCCGTCGAGCTGGGGCGGACTGGCTGTCCCTGCGAGGTAGGGATCTTTTTCCGCGGGGGGTCCGGTCACGTCAGCTTCTTGCTCTGCCATGACCTAGTCCTTCTTGCCTTCCGGAGGCCGTTTCTGCGGCTGGATCGGTTGCGGCCGTTGCGAGACGGAGATGGGGCGAGGCGTGACCGTTGCGCGCGCCGCCGCCGCGGCGTTGAGCTGCGCTTTCACATCGATCACCGTTGCGTCGGCGGGAACGGCCGGTTTTGCGCTGGGCGAGGGAGGGCGGGGGAGCGGCGGAGGTGGCGGCAGCCGAGGCCGCTGCGCGTTCACCAAGGGTGGTGGAGAGTGCATTTCCGGCAAAGGGGTCAAGGTGTTGAGGTTGTCGGAGGGTGGCGGATTGGCAATCATGGTTCCGCCGGCGCTCACGATATCGGCTGGGTTGGCAGCGGGTTTGGGCAGCGCTGCGGCTGCCTTGGCCAGCTCTTCATTCGCTTGCTGCTGGCGCTGCCCCTCCGCTTCGGCCTCCTGCTGCTTGCGCTTGGTCTCTTGCTTGGCTGCTTCGGCCGCCTTGGCCTCTTGCTGTTTGCGCTTGGCCTCTTCCTCGGCGGCCTTGCGCTGCGCGGCCCTGGCTTCGTCCCGCCGTTTCAGCTCCTCGGGCGGCAAGGTGGCGGCGTCACGCAGCTCCTGCAGTGGCTTGCGGATCATGTCGTCCAGCTCAATGTCTTGCCGGATGTCCGCGGTGGCCTTGCGGATCTCGCGGATGACCTTGCCTAGACCGGTGGCGATCTCGGGCAGCATCTTGGGCCCGAGGAATACGAGTGCGACGACCAGTATGACGACGATCTCGCTGATTCCCAGATTGAACACGAGGACAGTCTTAGCCCCAAACGCTCGCGAGTTCCACCTTGACACGCAGCCGAGTTTGATGCGGTCGTTCAGACCATCGGCGACGTGGGCTTGCCCGATGATCGAAAGGTTCGATGGGGTAGACTGCGGCCACCAACATGCATGCGTCGCGGAACCACAGTTCTGGACAGCCGCGTACGACCGTGGAACGGGCAATGGCATGGCTCGGGGCCGGTTTGCAGGGCCGCGGTTTTTCCGTCGCGGCCACCGCGCTGGTGATCTTCGTCGTGGTTGTCCTGTTCGGCGGCGCCCTTTTTTACGGGCGCACGTTTTTCGAGCGCGATCTTGGCGCGTACTACTACGCCGCCAAGTGGCTGGTGGCGCCGCTGACCCATGCTTCGGGTGGCATTCCATTGTGGAATCCCTTCTTCGCCTCGGGCCAGCCCTTCGCGGCCAACCCCGAGCACGAGCTGTTTCATCCCCTGACCACGCTTTTCTTCCTGCTGCCTTTCGAATGGGCGTTTCGCTTGCAGGTCATCCTGCCGCCGCTGGCGGGCGCGCTGACCATGTTCTGGTTCTTGCGCCACCTTGGCCGCAGCCGGCCCGCGGCCTTGGCAGGGGCCTTGGGCTGGGGCTTCGGCGGCTACCTCTTGTCGTCCACCCTGCTACTGCCCACGCTGTTTTCCGCCTCCGTCATTCCGCTCCCGCTCATCTTCGTGGTGCGCGCGCTGCGAGCGCCCTCGCGATCCAATATCGCCGGGCTGGCCTTTGGCCTTTGTCTGCAGTGCCTGGCGGGCGAGCCCTCGACCTTGCTGGTCATGCCTTTCCTGGTGTTCGCCACCGTAATCTCGCGGCGGGTTCGCTCGGGCAGGCGCGGGCTGTGGATGCTCGGGGCAGGACTTGCGCTGGGCCTGACCTTGGGCGCGCTGGTCTTGCTGCCCGGCCTGCACCATGCCGGCAAGACCGTCCGCAGTCGGGGCCTGACCGACAGCATGGCCAACGAATGGTCCATGCCGGCGGTGCGCGGCCTCGAGCTCTTCTCGCCGCATGTCTTGGGTCACGTCGATCGCGCCGACGTGACGCAGTATTGGGGCCGGAGTTTGTACGGCCGAAAAACCTTTCCGTTCATCTATTCGCTCTATCCCGGCCTTGTCATCAGTCTGCTCGCGCTGGCCGCTTGGCGCACGCGGCGCCGAGCGCTGCTGGGCTGGGGCGTGGTGGCGGTGCTTGGCTATGGCGTGGCGCTGGGCGATCACTTCGTGGTGTGGCCGCTGCTGCGCCACCTGCCCGGGGGGGCGGCCGTGCGCTACCCGGAGCGCTTCGTGCAACTCTTCATCTTTCCGATCACAGTCGTGGGCAGCTACGGCTTCGACTGGATAGTGATGGGCGGGGTGCGGATTCGGCGCCGCCTTTTGCGTTGGCTGGGAGGTTTTTGTCTGCTTGGGCTGGTGCTGGCCGCTGCCCTGGCACTCGCTTCCCCAAGTGTGCTTCCAGCGCGCGTGGCCGCGGGGGATGCCCTGCGGCTGGCCGCGGTCGCGCTGGTAGCGCTGGCGGCGCTCTGGTTGCGCAAGCGACGGCAGGTGGGTTTCGTGCTGTGCGCGGTGCTGGCCGTGGATCTCGCCAGCGCTGGCAGCGCGCTGGTGCCCACGGTGCCGGTGGCCAGGCTGGCCCAGCCGCCCGCGTTTCTGCTTCCCCTGATCAAGGACGGTCGCGATGAGCTTGTCTTCCACATGGCCGAGTGGGATGCGAAACGATCGGCGACCGGCGGCCTGGCCCAGCCGCCCGTGCCCGCGCGCTGGGGCCTTTTCATGACACTCGAGCGCGACTTCGATTTCACGCAGCTGCGCTGGACCTTCGATAGCACACGCACGCTGATGCTGGCGGCGAATTCCGATCAGCATCTCATCGAGCCGCTGCTCCAGCGGCGCGGGGTTACCGCCATCGTGCAATTTGGCGCTGGGGTCAGGTGGGAGGGCGACCGCCTGGTTCGGCCCGGCGGTGGCCCACTGGTCGAAACCCTGCGTGCGCGCGAAGCCAATCCCTTTGTCTTTGCCGCGTCTCGGGTCGAGATCGTACACGGCCAGGCGGGCTGGACCGACGCGATGGCGAGGCTGCGCGACGCCATCCCACAAACCGCATGCGTCGAGGACACGGAGCTTTCGGCTTTTCCCGGTCAGCCGGCACCCGCGGAGGTGCACGTCCAGCGCGAAACTCCCATGCGCTTCAGTCTAGCGGTGAACGCGCGGGGCCCCGATCCCTCGTTCGTGGCCATCAACCAGACCTGGGATGAGGGCTGGCGTGCGTTGCTCGACGGCCAGCCCCTGCGCATCTACCGCACCGAACTTTCGCTCTCCGGCGTGATCGTGCCTTCCGGAAAGCACAAGATCGAATTCGCCTACCGCGATCCCTGGATGACAGCGGGACTTGGCATTTCGGGGGCATCCGCACTGACCTGTTTGGCTTTGCTCGTCTTGTGAAAGCGGTCTATGCCGCCACCCCTTTCAGGGGTTTGCGGGCAAAATAGAGCGCGAGGAGGTAGCCGGCGATACCGCCGCCGAAGTGACAGTAGCGGTCGATGTGGGGCAGAAACGAGATGGCGATGTTGATGGCCAGGATGACGACCAGCCGCTGGCGCAGGCTGCGGGCGATGAGCGCCGGGAAAAGTCGTTGCCGGCCGCTAAGCAAGCCGAAGGTCGCGCCGACCAGACCCCACACCGCGCCCGAGGCGCCGATGGATTCGCCGCCCATGAACAAGGTGCTCGCGATTCCGCCCGCCACCGCGGTGACGGCGCAAAGCAGGCCCATGCGAAGGCGGCCGAGCAAGGGTTCGAGGAAGGTGCCCAGGCTGTAGAGCGAGAGCATGTTCACGATGAGGTGGGTCGGATCGCCCCGGAAGTGCAGAAACGCATAGGTGAAAAGGCGCCAAAGCTCGCCCTGGCGAACGGCGCCGGGATGGTTGCTCAGCAGATGGAAAAGATTCAGGGCACGCGGGTCGTTGCCCGAGGTGAGCGCGAAAAGCAGAACGCAGATGGCGATGATGGCGACCGTGACGTGGGGAAACCGGCGCGCGGTGCCGCGCACGAAGTCCATGGCCTCGAGCCGTTCTTTGCGTCCGCGCTCGATGATATCCGCCACATCGGCGGGCGACAGCGGGTGGGTCTGGGGCAGCACCCGGCCCGCCTTTTCCAGCTCGCGCAAGCGCCGGCCCGCCACCCACTGAACTTTGCCTGCCGGATCGACGTGGTAGAGGCCGATCTGGTCGCGGTTCCGGGTTTCCGCGTCCGCGGCTTTGAGGACGTCGGCCACGGACGTGCCGCCACCGGCGACGGCAATGAACAGAAGTCCCTTCTCGTGTGCATGGAGGATGCGATCGACTTGCGCGCGCAACCCATCGTCCGAGTTCTTTTGCGAGTTGTTTTCGTGGTCCAGGAGAACGAGGCCCTTGCCTGTCCCCAACCATTCGAAGACCGCCATGGGCTCGTGGAATGCAACCAAGGTTGCCGGATTGCGCCCGGCTTTGCCGGCCACCACCGGATCGGCGAGCGCCACGAGCAAGCGATCGCGTACGGATCCGGTGGCTGGGAGTTCATCTGGGGCAGGTGGGTTGGTCAAGGTCAGCAGATTGTAACGGACGAAATCCCAAGGCGCCTACGACGCAAATGTAGGATTAACACTGACAAGGGGATCCGCATCCCGGACGACACCCGAATCAGCCGTTCGACAGTGTTCCACGCCGCCCGTATCGACTACGTTCTAGGCGTGGAGATGATGGTGGTGGTCGAACCGCAGTCAGGAAGGTCAGCCGCTCTTGCGCCAGCGGCTGCGAGGGTTTTTCGAGGGCCGGGACAGAAACAGATGGGCATCGCTGGCCATGCACCATCCCCCTCCATACCGACACGCGCAGGCGCCGACGGGCGACCTGCACCCATGCCTCTGTTCTTGTCCCGGCCAACTTTTTCTTCACCCGCGCTCGCGTTCCGCGAGCTCTCGCAGCACGCGCGCAGAATCTTTTCCGTCTAGCTTCGCCCTGCCTTCGCCCCCGTTTCCGATCTCGATACAAACGGCTCTCTCACAATCTCGCTTGCATAGTGATCGGGAACGGGGGGGAAGGCAGGGTTAGCGTCTGGCCAGGCGTCGCCGCCGGCGTAGCAGGATGACCAGGCCGACCAGCGCCAGCGCCCACACGCCCCAGAGCACGTGGGTCGTGAAGGGGAATTTGAGCTGCGTGGGCGAGTAGGGGCCGAAGTGCGTGGGCATGCGGTCGCGCTGCTCCAGGGCCAGCAGGTCCATCAGGATGGCCACGGTCGAGTGGATGAGGAAGCCGGCCCAGATGCTGCCCGTCTTCATGGACAGCGAACCCAGGACCACGCCGGCCACGATGGCGCCACAGGCTTCGAGGTAGGGCTTGGGGAAGTGAATCATCACGTAGGGCACGACCATGGAGAAGATGGCGCCCGCGCCCAGCGCGCGTGCCCCGCGCAGCCAGAAGCCGCGAAAGAAGATCTCCAGGCTGAGGAACTGGCCCACGTAGACGATTTCCCACACCCAGAAGTCGATCCACGATCGGGCCGCACCGGGGTACATGGGGTAGTAGTGGTTGAATTCGGGCGTGCGCGAAACCACCGCCAAGGTCGGTATCACGATGACCAGGCAGAGCAGGTAGATCCAGGCGTGTTCGCGAAATCCGCGAACACGTAGTCCCAGGTCGAGCGGGCTTTCCTTGAATACGAAGGGCCACACGGCAAGCGGCAACAGGTACGCCCCATAGCGGGACAGCCCCCAGTACACGCGCCAGTAGAGATCCCAGTAGGTGCCCATGTCGAGCGTGCCAGGGTGGCCGTTGGCATAGTTCTGCAAGAAGGGCTGGACGCTTTGGTCGTAGAAGTCGCGCGAGCCGTAGTAGTTGATGAGCAACAGGGAGAATGAGCCGAGGATAAAGGTGACAGGCAAGCGGGCGTCCAGGCGGGCGTGCTCGCCCCGCGCCTTGCGCGCCGCCGCCGCCTCGGTTTCGAGATCGGCCCAGGTGCCGCGGAAAAATCGGACCACGATCGGCGCGATGGCGCCGAGCAAGGCCAGCGACAGGACGAGTTTGCCGAGGGGACTGCTTAGGATCTCCATTCGGGATGACAGGCTCTAGCACGAATCGCCAAGATTCGGATATCGGTCGCAAACGCGGGCACCAGCGCAAGGGCGCGTTGACCGAATTCGGCGCTCGTGGCAGAACCCATCCATCATGGCGGTCTTGAAGTCGATCAAGGATGTCGTTGTTGGCCAGGCGTTCAAACTGGCGGGCAATCCCAAAGTATCAAAGCTGGTGAGCGATCCACGCTTGATGAACGCGGCCATGAAGGCCATCAGCGTGGGCGGCTCGGTGAAATCGGGCCTGGACAAGGCAGGCCGTCTCGCGGCCGGCGCCTTTGGCCTGGCGACCCACGATGAGGTGGTTACCCTGCGGTCGACCATCCAGCACCTGGAAGACCAGGTCATGACCCTCGAAAGCAAGGCTGCAAGGAATTAGCCCCGCAGGCGCTACGGGCACACCGGCGCCCAGCCGCGGGCGGGCTGCCCAAAGCAAACGTGTTTCTGGCCATTCGCCGACAACCCTGGGCAGCTGGGGGCGGGCCAGCATTGCTCGCGCGTGCTGCCGTTCTCGCAGGCCGCGATGACTCGCCCTTGGGGGGTCGACGGATAGTCGAGGCGCATGCGTGTGCCTGCCAGGGTTCCGGCGCCGATAATGCCATCGATCTGTGGGTTGGGTGGCGTATCGGCGTTGAGCGATTGGATGAGGTCGCTGGTTTCGCTGATGACCGCGAGATCAAGCGGGCCACCGAGTTCGAGATAGGAGTGGGTCGTGAGCGCTTGGCCGCTGCTGGCGTCGCAGGGCTGGAAACAGGCGCCCGTATCCTGGTTGGCGAGTACCCACTCGATGCGGCGGGCGCGCGCCAGTTCCGTGCAGGCGCCCGTCCAGGTGGTGTCGGTGGTGATGCCTTGAAACATCGCGAGTCTTGGCAGGGTGAGAAAGTGCGCGGGAGTGGGCGTGGCGGAAAAGGGCGTGAATAGATCGCCAGCGATCCCCGCATCGCTCGCTACGCCCAGCTGAACGGCGATACGGTTCCAAGCGGATTGGCTGAGAATGAGCGGTCCCTCACCTGTGCCGACGGCCAGCAAGAGCTCCTGCCCGTTGGCTTTCAGAGTGGCCTCTCCAGGGGCGCAAGTTTCCACGGGTTCGCTCGTGGAAAAGTCGCGTGGCGCCGCGCAAGCCGCCAGCACGACGCGGGCGTTGGATAGCGTCAGCGATGCCTCGCGATCGACCGGACCCGCGTTGGCGCCGCCGCGTACGTCGAAGCGAAGAGGCACGAATCCGTCCTGGGCCAATTGATCGTCGGATCCCGGGAAGCTCGGCCACAAGCTCATGGTCGCGGGCGCGAGTGGATCTGCGCTCCGAGGGAAGACGAAGCCAACCGAGAAATTCGCGAGCAAGGGGCCGCCCATGACACCCGCGGGCTGGGTCGCGGCGTCGCCCGTGGGGCCCGGGCAAAGGTCGAAAAGACCGACGTTGTCGAATGAGGCGCGCACCGGCGCCGCCGGGCTCCCGTCGCGCAGATCCATGTTGCCGGTATACGTCCATCCTGGTGTGCCGCCGCCCGCGCACCCCGCCGGGGCGAGACTGTTGATCGGGTACGCCGAATCGACGAGCAGCGGCTGGATCCCAGCCGACGTGGTGACATTTGCCAACAGGCCACCCAAGGCTTCTCCGCCTGGAGTGATGGGCGCGCGTGCGAGTTGGATGGGTTCGAGATCGTAGACAAACGACTGATCCGATCCGCACGAGGCAAGCAGCAGCAGGAAAAGTGGATAGCGACGCATGGGCCTAGAATCCGATGGTGGTGAGCACCGAGAGGGTTTGCCGCCAAAGATGATAGGTCCCGGCCGCGCTCGGGCGGGCCTGGCCGTTCATGCGCGCCTGGCACGCGGGCGCGTTCAGATCTCCACTGGCGCTGGCGCAGGCGGAGGCGGTCGTGGGATCGAAAACCGAGGTGCCGGTGTCGACGGGAAACATCCAGGTGAAAGCGTACCCCGCGCTCACGCGGATCTGCCGCCAGATTCGCATGTCCGCGGCCAGCGATGGTTCGAGCTTGAGTCCGTCGATGGCCGCCGCATTCACGTGGCTGGCGGGCACGGCGCTGGTTTCCATGCGCAAGGTGCCGCCGATCCGAAATTGCTTGGTTTCGTAGACTACGCGGCCGCGCAAATCGAAGCTGTCTTGGAAACCACGGTACAGCACCACATGGTCGGGAATCGTGGAGCCAAGGAGGGGCTGCGAGGCAGGTCCAGCGACGAGAATCGTGATCTTGTCGTGTTCGCCATTGCGTATCCAGCGCACGATGCCGCTTACGTACCAATTCTTGGCGAGCTGCCATCGCGCCCCAAGGTTGTAGATGGAGGGCAGGCGGTAGCTCATCTGCCCGGCCAGGCAATTCGTTGAGGTCGCTGGGCAAAGGCCCGGGCCACCGGCCAGGTTGCTAGGAAGGCCAATCTGGGTGTTGTCCAAGGGCAGGTTGACGGCGCCGCTCGTGCCGAGCGGTGAACTGGTGTAGGAAAGTCCGAGGTCGAATCTGCCGTGGTGGTAATGGGCTCCGAGGGCGATGAAATAAGAGGGAAGGAGGATGCCCTTCGTGGCCAGGTCGTAGCGGGCCGCAGCGGCGGAGTTTTCGCCGGTGCCAGGGGCGGTGTCCTCGTCGAAGACGAGATGGGCCGTGGACCAAAGCAGGCCGGGCGCAACGCCGATCTGAATCGAATCCGAGGCATGGATTGCAAGCCCGATGGCCGTGGCGATGTGGTTGAACTCCATGCTGACCAGGTGGTAGTGCGCGGGCTCTTGCCCGTCGACGGTCGGGGCCATGGTCAGCTTGGACGAGAACGGCGAATACAGGGCCATCGCGATGCCGAAACGGCGGCCGATACCGGCGCCGATGCCGAAAAAGCCCGAAGGACCGGGCGGCCATCGGAAGGGCTGTAGCGTACCGCTACCCGAGGCCGTGGGGAAGGTCGTGGACCCAGGGTTGGCGCCGGTCGATGGATCGATCGAGGTGCGGGCCACGGAAACGGACGTCGACTGCCAGGCCCCGCCAATCATGATCTGCGGGCCCTGCAAGAGCCCAAGGCCGGCGGGATTCCAGTATATGGCGGTGAGGTCGCCGGTGGTGGGGCCGGAAAAGCCGGTGTCCGCAACGTGGGCGTCATCGAGCGGCCCGGCCTTTACGCTGGGTGCGACGATCGAGATGGCCAGGACGGCGAGGAGACGGTGGCGAGTGAACACGGGGACCCGGCAACAGTATCTCGACCGCCGGCTCTCGTCGACCGTTCTCGATCTCGAGCGCGCTAGCGCCGATCCAACTCGTGCCGCACAAGGGCCGCGGCAACATCGGGCATGTGCATCTTCGCCTGCCAACCGATGGTCTCTTTGGCGGCCGAAGGATTCCCGGAGCTGACCTTGATTTCGGACGGCCGAAAGAGCGCGGGATCGGACTCCACATGGTTTCTCTCGTCGAGTCCGGCGCTCTTGAAGCAGGCGGCGATGAACTCGGCAAGGGTCGCGGATGTTCCCGTGGCCAGGATGAGGTCGCGCGGTTCGCTGGCCTGCAACATCGCGTGGAAACCCTCGACGTACTCGGGCGCCCAGCCCCAATCGCGCTGGATGGAAAGATCCCCGACCTTCAGCACCTGCGGGCCGCCGTGCACCAGCTTGGCGACGAAGGTGGCGACCTTCCTTGTCACGAACCGCGCTGGGCGAAGCGGCGACTCGTGGTTGAACGTGATGCCCGAGCAAGCGAAGAGGCCGTAGGAAGCCCGGTACACGGACACCAGGTGCATGCTGGCTGCCTTGGCGGCACCGTAGGGGCTGCGCGGTGAAAAGAGCGTCGACTCGGTCGCTGGCACGGGTGTGTTGCCGAAGCACTCGCTGGAACCCGTGTTGAAAAAGCGGGCCTCGGGCGCGGCCGAGCGGACCGCCTCGAGCAGGGCCAGCGTTCCCCGGGTCACGCTCTCGACCGTTTCGAACGGCGATTGAAACGAAGATCCGACGGAGGACTGGCCCGCGAGGTTGTAGATCTCGTGGGGCTTCACTTCCTTCATCAGCTCCAGGACCGAGCCGGGATTGCAGGTGTCCAGCGTCACCAGCCGAATGCGATCCAGCAGACCGGATGCCGCAAGCCGGGCCATGGGTTCGTCGTCAAGCCGTCGAGTCGAGCCAACCACCTGATACCCGAGAGCGAGCAGGTGCCGGGCCAGGAAGACGCCGTCCTGTCCGGAAACTCCGACTATCAACGCGGTACGCATGCTCATGGATTGCTTTTCGATAGCCCGGTCTTGCGCGCGGTCTTGTCGCGCGGATCCTCGCGGGAAAACTCCTTATGCCGCTTTCCCTGACCTATGGGCAAGGGTATATTTCCCGCCGCGCGATCCTTCAAAGCAATGGATGTTTCGACCTCATGCACGTAGCTCCAGGACGCCCCGGCGAACGCCGGGCGGAGAATCACGCGCATCGTCGAGCGCACAGGGCAGGGTTCACTTGGGATCGCTAAGAGTATTCTTCGATACGCAGGCCTTTCGGCACCAATCCTATGGGGGAATTTCCCGGTACTACGCCGAATTGATTCGGCGATTGCCTTCGCTGGACGTTTCGCCCGTGATGCACCTTCCATGGGTGGATAACGAACATGCTATCGCCGCCGGATTGTCGAGCCACAAAGGAGCTGCGACGCTCTCGGCCCACCCGATCCTTCGCTGGCTATACTACTCGGCGCTAAGCGGGCACGATATGCTCCGCACTGCTATTGATCCCTATGACATCCTTCATCGAACCTACTATGCGGCGCCAGGGCCCGTTCGGCGGCCAAGTGTGTGCACGGTGGTCGATATGATTCCCGAGCTTCTGCCGCACTACTTTCCCGAGGGCAATCCACATCGACGGAAGCGTGACGTGGTGATGGCATCGGACCTTGTCCTTTCCATCTCGGAGTCCACGACCCGCGATGTTCTGCAGTTCTACGGATATCCAGCGTCGCGGGTGGTTACCACACCCCTCGGTATCGACTGCCAGGCGTTCGCGGATCGGCCCAAGGTCGGCCATCCCTTTCGCCCGCCGTATGTGTTGTTTGTTGGGCTACGGCATCGCTACAAGAATTTTCGGCGTTTCGGCCTTGCTGCTTCCGCCGTGTTGGCTGCCCATCCCGAGGTATCGCTGGCTCTGGTCGGGGGAGGCGCACTTCTCGAAAAAGAGCGGGAGATCTTTGTCCGGGCGGGTGTGCTCGATCGCGTGGTGCAGGCCAATGTGGCGGACAAAGCCTTGCCCAGCATTTACCGCGAGGCAGAGGTGTTCGTCTTTCCCTCGGAATATGAGGGTTTTGGGCTTCCCATCTTGGAGAGCTTTGCCTGCGGGTGCCCGGTCGCAGCCAGTCGAGCAAGTTCCTTTCCCGAGGTGGGCGGACCGGCGATTGAATACTTCGATCCCGCATCGACGGATGAAATCGCGCAAGCCATCGAACGCATTCTCCGGTCGCGCTCGCACGCGGACGAGCTTAGGCGCCTGGGCAGCGAACGGGTCAAGATCTACTCGTGGCAGCGCACGGCGGAATTGACGGCCGAGGCCTACCGTCGACTTTGCTGAATCGCAACCCCAAGACTGCTTGTCCAGACAAATGAAGATGCAAAAGGGAAGTCCGCTCATAAGAAATGTCGGCTACAATTTTTTGTCGCAGGTTTGGTTCCTTGTCCTGCCACTGGCGGCATCTCCCTATATCGTACGCCACCTAGGGGTCGACGCCTTCGGGGTTCTTTCCCTGGCATCGGCGGTCATTGGCTATCTCGCAGTTCTGGATTTGGGCATGGGAACGGCAACGATCAAATACATCGCCGACTACTATGCCCAACGGGATTTTCAAGCCATTTCCAAGGTGATTGGTACATCGATTGTCATCTACACCGGACTTGGATTGCTGGGAACCTTGATTATCCTGGGGACAGCCAATCTCATCGTTACGCGCTTGCTCCACGTCCCAGTCAATCTCGTCTCCGCCACCTTGTTCGTCTTCTACCTCAGTTCCCTTGGCTTCCTAGTGAACATGCCGCTTACGGTCTTCAATTCCATACCCAATGCGCTCCAACGGTTCGATATCTTGGTGAGACAGAACCTGGTGCTTGGCACCGCCACGATCGCGGGCCAAGTGATCCTTCTTGGTCTGGGGTATTCGCTGAAGGCGCTCATTTCGCTCAATGTCGTGATAAGCGCTATTGGGATTCTGATATTTGTTCTCGTTTCTCGCCGATTGCTTCCCGGCGTGTCATTCCGTCCCGCTTTCGACGGCCCGACCGCCAAGCGGATCCTGAGTTTCAGTGCGTTGAAGGTCGTCTCCGTCATGAGTGGGCAAATTGTCTTTCAACTCGACAAGCTACTGGTAGCGGCCTTCTTGCCACTCGCAAGCGTGAGTTACTACGTTGTGTCGCTAAGCCTGGCGCAAAAGATGCTCACCGTGATCCCTAACGTCACGACCGCGGTTTTTCCAGCCGTCAGCGAGTTCAAGGCGGATAAGGAAAGACTGGACGATCTCTATATCCGTGTCTCGAAGGCCGTGCTGCTTATCGTACTGCCCATCGCTGTCGTTCTCGTGGTGTTTCCCGAGAAGATCTTGAGGTTCTGGATGGGAAGCGACTTCGCCTTGCATGGTGCGGTTGCGCTCCGATTCATGGCCGTAGCCTATTTGCTATCGGCGCTTGCAGCGGTCCCTGGTGTTTTTGCGGAAGGGCTTGGCAGGCCCGGGATCCCGGCGTTCTTTGCTGGGATTGGCGCTGTGGTGAACATCGGCCTTGTCTTGGTCTTTATTCCCAAGTGGGGGATCTCTGGTCCAGCTCTCGCCCTAATCCTCAATGGACTTGTGGCGGTGCCCCTGTTCATTGATCGCGTGAATCGGAAGGTTCTGGGCATGCGCTTCTCGTTGCTTCTTCGAAAGAGCTATGCCAAACCAGTCCTCGCAGCTGGTCTGCTCTTGTTGTTCTTCCTTGTTCTGGAGTCCTGGGCAAGAAATCTCGTTCAATTGGGCGGGCTGGTGGCATGCGGAACCGCGCTCTATGCGCTCGCTTGCTTCGGGTTTGGAATCATTGATGCAGTCGAGCGGCGAATCATATTGGATCACTGGCGGGCTTTGACTGGAGGTAGTTCGAAGAATGCGTCTTGATTCCTTGCCAATGGAATGGTGGAAATGAAAGTCCTCTACGACATCGCTGTTCTAGGTCTTGGGCATAGTCAAGAGAGAGCCCGGACGGGGGTTTTTCGTGTGGTCGAGAACGTAGCTCTTGAACTGGCCAGGGACTCAAGTCTGACCTTGGGTTTCTGCGCATCGGCTTGCCCAGCAAGGTGCGAACAATACCGCGGATCTCAGAAAGCATTGTCCCACGTTCCGATGAAGCATTCCTCCGTGCGTATTGCTTTGGATAAGCTCGAACTTGCCCTCATGGATGGGGCGTCTCGGTCGAAGGCGGGCTGGACTTTCGGGCGCGTTCTACGTGGCTGCGCCGGTTTCGCGATGCTGCAGGTGCGGGACCGACTTCAGGTGGTCTCGAAATCAGAGCTGGAAGATGTCGATATCTTCCATTCGCCCTTCTATCCTTTGCCAGAGATCACCCAAAGGCAGCCCCGTTTGCGACGCTTCCTCACGGTCTACGATCTCATTGCTCTCCTACAACCAGAGTTGTTTGAGCACAACGTGGTGAAGCTCATGAGGCAAATCCTGGCCTCGCTGACCCCGTCCGACTGGGTATTGTGCATTTCGGAAGCCACCCGTCGAGACTTGCTCGCATTTCGACCGGATCTCGATCCGGCGCGTGTGATTGTCACGCACTTGGCGGCTGCCGGGCATTTTCGTCCTGAGCCTCGCGCAGACCAATGGCCATCGCTCAAGCGGAAGTACAACCTGCCGGACGAACCCTATGCCTTGACGCTCAGCACGCTCGAACCGCGCAAGAACATCGCGCAGGTAATCCGCTGCTATGCCCGGTTGGTGGCCGAAGGCCAGGTCGGGGAGATGAGACTTGTCATGGTTGGGACGCGAGGCTGGAAAATGGAATCCATTTTCCAGGAGCTGAAGAAACTGGGATCGGTGAGTGAACGAGTGGTCGTCACCGGATTCGTGCCCGACGAGGATTTGGCGCCCATCTATTCCCATGCCTCGATGTTCGTCTACCCGTCGCTGCTCGAAGGGTTTGGTTTGCCGCCCCTCGAAGCCATGCAATGTGGTGTTCCCGTGATTACCTCGAACACATCGTCGCTGCCCGAGGTGGTCGGGGAGGCGGGCATCATGGTGCCTCCCACGGATGCGGATGCCTTGTGCCAAGCCATGGCCACGCTCTTTCAGGATCGAGAACTGCGAGATCGATTGGCGGGGCGGGCGCGAGAACGAGCCGCCACGTTCAGCTGGGAGCGCTGTGCCTCGGAGACGGTGGCAGCCTATCGCCTTGCCTCGGGTTCGTAGCTGTCCGCGTTCGCTGGGTTTGTTGAGATGTCCGACCAAAAGCGAAAGCGTCAGGCGAGATAGCCAGTGCAATTGTGATATGAGGTCAAGGCATGACCGATCAAGCCTCGTCAACGCCATCGGTATTCACCCGCGCGGAAATCGAAAGCCGTGTGGCAAAGGTACCGCGCTGGTGGCATTCCATCGATCTGGGTCAGGGTGTCGTCACGCCTGGCCACAAGACCAGCTCAGCTCGCGGCTGAGGTGCGGGCCATGCGTTTGCCCAATCTGCGCAAGAGGACGGTCCTTGATATTGGCGCCTGGGATGGCTTTTTCTCCTTCACGGCAGAACAGCTAGGGGCGGAGAAGGTCACCGCCCTCGACCACTTCGTTTGGTCCATGGAATTGGAAGAACTCAATCGATACTACGAGGATTGCAAAGAGCGCGGCGTCGCCCCGGAGCCTTACGAGACGCTCCCGTTCTTCAGGCCGGAAGAACTCCCTGGCAAGCGCGGCTTCGATACCGCCCGCGAGCTGCTTGGGAGCAAGGTCGAGTCCATTGTTGCCGATTTCATGGCGACGGATTTGAAGGTGATCGGAACCTTCGATGTTGTGATGTTTCTTGGCGTTCTCTATCACATGAAGTATCCGGTCGAGGCGCTGGAGCGCCTGGCAGCCCTCACGCGCGAGGTTGCCATCATCGAAACCGAGGCCGTGTTTCTGCCTGGCCTCGAAGACCATGCCTTGTGCGAGTTCTTCGAAAAGGCGGAACTGAATCACGATGCAACGAACTGGTGGGCACCCAATGAGAAGGCTCTCGTGGGCATGTGCCGGGCCGCGGGATTCCATCACGTCACCGTAACCCCGACAGCGCCGACGCTGTCACAGTGGGAGAGCTTGGGGGCACAATGGGGCATCGTGGGTAGCAAACGCCTCCTGCGCTACCGAGCCGTCATTCAGGCGTGGAAGTAGGTGTCCTGGTTCTCGAAACACTTGGGAAGGTCGCATGACGAAACCTAGAGTGACCATCGGCCTGCCGGTCTACAACGGCGCACGCTACTTGGAAGGCGCGCTCGAGGCGCTTCTGGCCCAGGACATGCCGGACTTCGATCTCGTGGTTTCCGACAATGCGTCGACTGATGCCACCCCCCGAATCCTGGCCGCCTTCGCAGCAAAGGAACCGAGGATGCGGGTCATTCGTCAACCAGAGAACGTCGGAGCGAGCCGCAATTTCGCAGCAGTTCTTGATGAGGCCCGTGCCCCATACTTTCTTTGGGCCGCCCACGACGATGTCTATGCGCCGAGCTACTTGCGCAAGACGCTCGCAGCCCTCGATGCCACGCCCAGCGCGGTCCTCGCCGTTTCCAAGATTCGATTTGTGGACGGCGAAGGAGCGGAGCTTCCGGAGTGGAAAGGTTTTCCCAACCTTCACACGGTGGGGCGGAACCGCGTGGAGCGCCTCAGGCAACTGTTCGTCCGCACAGGTTGGTACGCCATCTATGGCCTGGCTCGTCCAGAGCACTTCAGGTTTGCAGGGATGGATCGGCCGGCCTTCGGCTACGACGTGCACGCTCTCATGCGTCTGTTGCTCCTTGGCGACATCGTGCGCGTGGAAGAACCCCTTTTCGACTATCGCATCGAGCAGGTTAAGAAGCCAGAGGCCGGCCAAGCGATCACTCCTGCCGCGGGAATGAAGGCCTCCTACACCGACCTCTTCGTGGCCTTGCTGCGGATCGTGGTCGAAAGCGACTGGGCGCAGGAGGAGAAGGAGGCGATCATCAAGGCCGCCATCTGCACGCTAGCGAGCGAGAACCTCATCTGGAGAGCGAGGATTGAGGCCGAATCCTTCGGCGTAGCAAACCGGATCCGGCCCAGACTCTTCGCGGCGCAGCTCTGCTGGCTAGTCGGTGACGCGCTCCCAGGTGGCACACCCTTGCGAACGCAGCTACGCCGAATGGCGCAGGTGCTTTGGGAGTTGGGAATTCCCCTGAAGAAGTACACTGACTAAGGCTGACTCCGCTGGTCCGGCATGAAGGTGTGTGATAGCAAGGATGCCCAATCGCCACGCGAACGTCCCAGACAGGAGGGTCGATGATTCCCGTTTTCAAACCGCATATTGGCTCAGAGACCATCAAAGCCGCGACTGACGCGCTGGACATGGGGTGGCTGGGTATGGGCAGCCTGGTCAAGGAATTCGAGGAGTCGATAGCGTCGTACCTCGAACTTGAGGCACCCCGACAAGCGGTTGCGGTGAATACCTGTACGTCGGCCCTTCACCTCGCACTGCTACTCGCCGAGGTCGGTCCCGGCGACGAAGTCATCACGCCCGCCTTGAACAACATCGGGGACTTTCAAGCCATCGGGATGTGTGGAGCGCGCCCGGTCTTCGCGGACATCCGCGAGGACGACCTGGGGCTTGATCCGGTACGCGTTGAAGAGATGATCGGTCCTAAAGTGAAGGCCATTATTGCCTTGCACTACACCGGCATACCCTGCCATATCCGGGAAATTCGCGAGATCGCCCGTTGTCGGGGGATTCGGCTCATTGAAGACGCTGCCCACGCCACCGGAACGCGGGTCTTTGGTCGCCCCATCGGCGCGGAGGGGGACCTTGCGTGCTTCTCGTTCGACGCTATCAAGACTCTGACGTGCATTGACGGTGGACTCGTGGTAACCGCGCGGCCGGAAGAGGCTGCGCGCCTCTATCCTCTGCGTTTGCTTGGGATGACACAGCCGAACGAACGTCTGTACGCAAACTCGCGAGCCTACCAGTTCGACGTATGCGGCCAGGGGTTCCGATATCACCTGGCGAACCTGCACGCGGCCATCGGCCTTTCTCAGCTCAAGGCCCTGCCCACGTTCATCGCCAACCGTCGCAGCTACTGCGCTCTCTATCGCAGCATGCTGGACGATGTCCCCGGCATCCGTACGCCCAGTAGCGATTTCGCGGATGCGAGTATGTTCGTGTTCGTCATTCGTGTTCTTAATGGCAGGCGGTCTGAGTTGGCTACTCATTTGCGTTCACGTGGAATCGATACAGGCATTCATTGGGTGCCTGGGAATCGCCACCAGTGGTTGAGAGATGCCCGCGGCGTGGACAAGCTTCCGGTCACGGACCGCGTTGGCGACGAGATACTCACACTTCCACTTTGGTCGTTCATGACTCCCTCGATCATCGCCGAGGTTGCCAGCGCGATCCGCGAATTCTTCGGCAAGGCCAGCACTCTGGCGCGCCCCGCGGTTCTCAAGGGGCAGGCTTTGCTGGAAGCTATCAAGGTCAGTGGTGTCGCGCCCTATCGCATCCCCATCTCCGGTTTCCGTGGGGTGGGTCTACGCGTGGTATCCATGGGCGATCCTCTTCCCGGGGATGTGAAATCCCTGACCGAGTGGCGCAATCGCAACGTGACGAGTTTTCTTAGCGAGTTCGTGGCGACCGAGGAACGTACACGCAACTGGCTCACCCAATCGGTCGCACGCGACCCGTCGCGCATCCTTTTCATGATCGAAGAGGAGGGCAAGGACCCACTCGGCTATGTCGGATTGGCCTTCATCGATTGGGCTCTCGCCTCGGGTGAGGCCGACTCGGTGGTTCGAGGACGGGATGGCCAGCCCGGAATCATGGCTGCGGCGATGCGTACATTGTTGGAATGGGGCCGTCAAGAGCTGGGCCTGTCGAAATATGGTGTGCGTGTCCTGTCCGACAATCCAGCCAACCAGTTCTATGTGAAGTTCGGATTCAAGGAGAATCGGCGGGATGGACTGCGCCGTGATGAGTCGCCCGGATTCGTGCTCTGGCGCGGGGTCCCCCACGGGGCAGCCAACGACGGACGTTGGCTGATCCACTACGAACTGATTGCCTAGGAATAGAAGCGCAAGACTGGAGACGCCATGGACGAACTTCGGATCGATCTCAAAAGGGGAGAAGTCAGTATTGTCGAAGGGGGACAATCCCACACGGTCGGCATTGGGACTCTTGATGCATTCGAGGCGATTTCGAAGGTATGGCTTCGTTCGGGTTGGGACACGAAATACGTCTACAGCTTCACCTGGCTGGGCCGCCCGATCATTCAGTTGCCCGAGGATCTTCTGCGCCTGCAGGAAGTTATCTTCACTATCAGGCCCGACGTCATTGTCGAGACCGGTATTGCGCATGGTGGAGGCCTCATCTTCTACGCCAGCCTTTGCCGTGTGCTGGGCAAGGGGCGAGTGCTTGGCGTGGATATCGAGATTCGACCTCACAACCGAGAGGCGATTGAGCAGCACGCCCTATCCCCCTACATCACTTTGGTGGAAGGTAGCTCGATAGCGCCTGCTATCGTAGAGCAAGTTCGCGGACAGATCAGACCCGGCGAGACTGTCCTAGTCACGCTCGATTCGGCACACGACAAGGCACACGTGCTGGCTGAGCTGGAGGCCTACGCACCGCTGGTATCCGTCGGCTCGTACATCGTCGCGATGGATGGGATCATGGAAGACGTGGTGGGAGCCCCACGGACGAAGCCAGACTGGACATGGAACAACCCACGTCAGGCGGTGATCGAGTTTTTGAAAACTCATAGTGAATTTGCGCCGGTGGAGCCGCCGCTCCTGTTCAACGAGGGCGATGTGCGTAGGCGAGTAACCTACTGGCCCGATGCCTTCCTCAAGCGCATCCGCTGACCAGTTCGTAGCTCAGATCAGTTCCGCGACGGCCTGGGGCCATTCCGGCCACCCGCGATCCTTGTCGGAGACGATGACATCGTCGGAAATCGGCCATGCAATGGCGAGCGTCGGGTCGCTCCAGCGAATCCCGCGCGCCGACTCGGGGTGGAACGGCGTGGAGATCTGGTAGAGCAGGGCGCTCCGGTCGTCGAGGGTCTGGAAACCGTGTGCGATGCCAGCAGGCAGATAGAGCTGGCGACGGTTCTCCGACGACAACTCGATGCCAAACCACTGGCCGAAGGTGGCTGATGTGGGGCGCAGATCGATGGCGACGTCGAAGACGCAACCTTCGACGCAGGCGACGACTTTGGTTTCCTCGTGGGGGGCGATCTGAAAGTGCATTCCGCGCACGGTGCCGCGCCGTTGGTTGAACGACAGACTGCTCTGCTCGATGTGATCGACCAGGCCATGGGCCTTGAATTCCTCGCGGCAGAAAACCCGGGCGAAAAAGCCGCGTGAGTCTTCACGAAGCTCGGGCTCGATGAGGATTACGCCGGGAATCTTGGTGTTGGAGAAGCGCATGCTAGTCGATGCGAACCCTTGGCACCGGCACGATGAATCGCCCGCCCCGGCGCACATACTCGGCCTGTTGGGCTCGGATCTCGTCCTCGAAATTCCAGGCCAGCAGCAAAACGTAGTCGGGTTGGGCTTCCAGCAACGCTGACGGAGCCCGCACTGGGATGCGGACACCGGGTACATGTCGGCCTTGCTTGTGCGGACTCCGATCCGCGACGAAGTCGATCAGATCCATGCCGATGCCGGCGTAGTTCAGCAACACTGCCCCTTTGGCGGCTGCGCCGTATCCGGCGATGCGCAGGCCACGGCTTTTCAGTCCACGAAGCTGGCCACAGAGATCCTCGCGCAGGTTCGATGCGCGAGCGGCGAAGTCGCGGTAGTAATCCCGCTTGGTCATGCCCAGCGCTCGCTCTTCGGCCAGCATCGCGGCCACCGAGGGCTTCACTTCGGCGCCAGCGTGTGCAACCCAGAGTCTGAGCGAGCCGCCATGAATGGCGACGCGCTCTACATCCACGAGCACCAAGCCGTGACGCTGGAAAAGCGGCTGCACCGCGGAGGCGGAGAAATAGCAAAGGTGTTCGTGGTAGATGGTGTCGAACTCGAGCCGCTCGATCATGTCCCGCACGTAGGGGGCTTCGATGACCGCGACTCCGCCGGGTGCCAGCGCGGCCGCCATCCCGGCCACGAATCCGTTCACATCCGGTACGTGCGCGAATACGTTGTGCGCGTGAATGACGTCGGCGCGCCGGCCCTCGCCCGCAAGCTGCTGCCCAAGCTCGCGGCCGAAGAATTCGGCCAGGGTTGGGATGCCCTTGGATTCGGCGACGCGAGCGATATTGCGCGCAGGCTCGATGCCGAGCACGGGAACGCCGAGGCGCTGGTAGTTGCACAGCAGGTACCCGTCGTTGCTTGCGATCTCGATGGCCAAGTGCCGAGCGCCGAGGCTCCTCTCCGCGACGATGCGGTCCACGAGCGCCCGCGCGTGGGCCAGCATGGTGTCGGAGTAGGACGAAAAATAGAGGTAGTCGCGGAAGAGCTCTTCCGGCGGGACGGTGTGCGTGATCTGAACCAGAGCACACGCGGGGCAAAAGGCGAGCACCAGCGGGTAGCGCGGATCGGGCCGCTTGAGCTCATCCTCGGTCGGCAGTGAATTCACCAGTGGGATTTGCCCGAGATCCAGGACCGTCTCGATGGAATCGGCGCCGCACGAACGACAGCAGGCTCCGCTCACGGCTTGGCCTCGGAAAAGAACGTGCGATACCACGCGATGGTGTTCGCCAGACCCCGATCGAGATCGAAGAGCGGCCTCCAACCCAGAACCGTGCTCGCCTTGGCCGACGACAGCCGCTGTTCGCGTATTTCGTTGTTGGCCTGATTGAGCACCTTGGGCACAAGATCGGAGCCCATGGCCTTCAAGATTCGCCCAGCTAGATCCAGTACGGTGATGGCCTCTTCGTTCGAAAAATTGAAGGCCTGCCCAGCGAGAGATGGATCCGTGGCTAGCTTCTCTGCTAGCAGCATGTAGGCCGCTGCCCCGTCCTCGACGTAGAAGTAGTCGCGAACGAATTGTCCGTCGGAGCGAATCAGGGGCGGCTCCGAGCGAAGCACGGAGCGAATGGTGCCGGGCACGATGCGGTTCCAGTTGAGGTCGCCGCCCCCATAGAAATTTCCACAGCGGGTAATGACCACCGGGGTTCCATAGGTTGCCGCATAGGCTTGCGCGATCAGATCTGCCGCCGATTTGCTGACATCGTAGGGCGTGCGACCCACGAGCGGCGTGTCCTCGACGTAGGGAAGCTGGGCGTGGGAGCCGTAGGCCTTGTCCGATGAGGCCAGGACGATTTGCTCGACCTTGGGGCTGCGCCGGCAGGCCTCAAGCAAATTCCATGTGCCTCCGACGTTGGTTTCGAAGGTAGACACTGGGTTGCGGTTCGCCACCGGCACCGTGGTCTGTGCCGCCAGGTGAAACACGGTCGCGATTTCATACTCTCCGAGCGCGCGTTCTAGGACTTGCCGATCGCACACATCCCCGCGCACGACCTTCACCCGGTCGAAGATCCCCGCACGCACGACCTCGGATTGCGGCACCCAGTCGCGCACGAGACAAACCACTTCGGCGCCTTCGTCGGCCAGACGTTTGAGGAGCCATGAACCAACCAGGCCCGTACCACCGGTGACGAAGGTCGGGCGATCTCGCCAAAAAGTCGCCATTTCTAGTATCGCCAGGGTGCTTTGCCCGAGTTCCAAAGAGTTTCAAGGTAGTGCTTTTCGCGCAACGTATCCATGCACTGCCAGAACCTATCATGGCGGAATGCCGCCAGGCTGCGCGCGGACGCCAATTGTTCGAGGGCGTCTGCCTCCAAACTCGTGTCGTCGTCGGGCAAGAAGTCGAAGATCGCTGGTTCCAGAACCATGAAACCGCCGTTGATCCAACCTTCGCCGATTTGGGGTTTCTCAGAGAACTGCGTGACCAAGTCTCCGTCGAAGACAAGGCCTCCGAAACGTGCCGGTGGTCGCACCGCGGTGAGCGTGGCGATGCACTTTCGCGATCGGTGGAATTGCAGAAGCTCGGCCAAGTCGACGTCGCTCACACCGTCGCCGTAGGTGAGCATGAAGGTTTCCTGGCCCAGGGTTTCGCGCAAGCGGTGCAGGCGACCACCTGTATTCGTCTTCAAGCCGGTATCGACGAGGTGAACTCGCCAATCTTCGCACCGACTGTCATGCGAGGTGATTCCGCCGGCCGAGAGGTCGATGGTCATGTCGCCCGTCAGGGTTCGGTAGTCGAGGAAGAAGCGCTTGATGTCGTCGCCTTTGTATCCAAGGGCCACGATGAACTCACGGAATCCGTGATGCGCGTAGTGGCGCATGATGTGCCAGAGGATGGGCCGTCCGCCGATCTCGACCATCGGCTTTGGACGCATCTCCGTCTCCTCGGCCAGCCTGGTGCCCAAGCCGCCCGCGAGAATTACGACCTTCATGAAATTGTCTCCGTCATGGCGCTAGGCAATCCTGCCAGAGAGTCGCCGTCCGAGAAGCAAAAACGAGCAAGCGCAGCGACAGAAATCCTGGGCCGATAACGCTGATAGCCATCACGGTCGGCTGGCCTCGACCTACTTCTTCTCCATCACGACGATCGACGTCCCTCGCTTTTCGCCGACCAACATTGACTTCATGAAGGCGAGGATCTCAACCACACGCGAAGCAAGCTGGCGCGCGTCTCGATGGATTGGATTGCGCGGGAAAGCGACTCGCTCGACGATACCTGGGTAGGGCAGCAATCGATTCAATCGCAACCCGGCTAACTCCCCTAGGGAAATAATAAGGTGTGGCGGCATGTCCTTTTCGGTAACGTCCCACTGCTCCATGGCCTTCTTGCCGACCTCGCTTGCAGCGTGACCCTCGCCGGGCTCGTGCGTGATGAGGAGGCCGCCAGGCCGAAGAGCGCGGGCCGCCGCCGAAATCGCCGCCCGCTCGTCCGCTGCGTGGTGTAGCGAATCGAAGAAGAGCACGGCGTCGAATTGCTCCTTGAATGCGAGCGTCTCGTATTCGGCGACTTGGAACGACAGGTTCTGCAATCCGTCCGCAAGGCGATCCTCTTCGGCCAGAGCGATCATTTTGGGCGAAATGTCGATGCCGACGACGCGATAGCCGGCGCGCACGAGAAATCGGCTGGTCCATCCGCCTCCCACGCCACAATCGAGCACATCCGCTGGCGGGCGTGGTAGCGCGCCAATCACGGCGCCCATTGCGATGAGCATCGTGGAGCAGGAGGGATCCGTGAATGGCTTGCCACGCAGGTGTACCCGGCCAGCTTCGCCGATACGGTCCGGGTATTCGATCTCGCCTTGTTTGCTCATGGTTCTCCTTTGGGTCGCGTCCGCTCCTCAATAGAGGTTCCTATCGACCAGCAGGTTCCGTAGTCTTCTGGGCGACAATTGCTTTACGTCGGCCAATCGGACCCCACGATTCATGGCGCAGTACTTGAGCGCCGCATAGGGCGCGGTCAAGCAGAACTCGATCGGCTTTCTCTTGAAAAGCGAAGGCGAGACGTGCGCTTGATACCGATTGGCACAATATTGGTAGACGCGATTCGCTGGCGCCCAGTGGAAGTGCTTGTACACAACGTCCAGGCATTCCCGCGAATTTTCCAGGGCATGCTGGCGGGAAACGGTTTTCGATTCGCCGTGCAGCCTGTAGCTCGAAAGAACATGGTCTATGTGCTGAAAGCGGCATTGGCTGGACATCCGGATCCACAGTTCGTAGTCCATGACGTAGCGAAGGTTGGCGTCGAGGTAGCCGACCCGGTCCAACGCCGATCGGCGAAAGAAGGTCGACGGCTGGCAGATGAAGTTCACGACGGCCAGTCGCTCGCGGCTGAAATTCTCCGTCGGGTAATGTCCAAGCCGCGAGCCCGATTCGTCGACGTAGTAGGTTTTGCCATAGACAACGTCGTTGCTGGGATCCTGCGCGAACGCCTCGCAAACCGTTGCGAGGGCACCGGGCGCGTAGGTATCGTCGGAGTTGAGCCAACCCAGGATTCCCCCCGTGGACATCCTGAGCCCTTTGTTGATCGCATCGCTTTGGCCATCGTCGCGTTCACTTAGCCAGCGAAATCGGATGTCCCGGCAGCGTACGGGCCACTCTCCGCGCAGCAGCAGCGACTCGTATTTCCTGATGATGGCGACGGAATCGTCCGTCGACCGTCCGTCGACGAGGATGTAGTCGATGGCGAAATCCCCTTCCTGGCCAAGGACGCTTCGAATCGTCTCTTCGAGGAACCGACCCTGGTTCCAAGATGGCGTGGTGATGGAAACCGTGGGAACGCCTTCGTGGATGGTTGCGGTCCCGTTCATGGGGCGGCAAAGCTACTCCAAAGGGCGACGCCAAGGCTAGATCGGAATCGAAAGCCCGGCGCCGTGGTCAGCGCCTCTCTACCTTGACTTCCTGTCCGTGGCGTCAATGATTGCAAAGCCGCCTCGGCGAAAAGCCATGCTCACACCCAAGCCAGGTTTGCCCCGACACGAAGTTCTCGACACCCATCGCAAGGCCTTGGCCATTAACCTGGACGGGCGCCGCTACGGAACCTTCGCCGAGATCGGCGCTGGCCAGGAGGTCGCTCGCTGGTTCTTCCGCGTGGGCGGCGCGGCCGGGACCATCGCCAAGAGCATGTCGGCCTACGATATGGCGGTCAGCGACGCCATCTACGGCCACACTGAACGCTACGTCTCCCGCGACCGGCTGCAGAGCATGCTCGACTACGAGCACGACAAGAACGTCAAGCGCCTGAGCGCCGCGCGCGGCGATACCACCGCGTTCTTCGTGTTCGCCGACACCGTCGCTGCCAAGGGTTTTCGCAACACTTCGGAGTGCCACGGCTGGATGGGGCTCAAGTTCCAGGCCCACCCGCGCGACGAGGAAAGCCAGATCCTTCTGCACGTGCGCATGCTCGACCGCGAAACCAGCTTGCAGCAGGAAGCCCTGGGCATCGTGGGCGTCAACCTGCTCTACGGCGCGTTTTTTCAGCACCACGAGCCCGAGCAGCTTGTGGAATCGTTGCTCGACAACCTTTCCACCGAGCGCATCGAGATCGACATGATCGCATTCTCGGGCATCGAGTTCCGCCACGTGGACAACCGCCTGATGAGTCTCAAGCTGGTGCAGCTTGGCCTGTCCAAGGCCGCGATGTTCGATGCCAAGGGCGAGGTCTTGCAGGCAAGCGAAGTGCTGCACCACAAGCCCGTGCTGGTTCTGCGCGGGACATTCCGCCCCGTGACTAAGGTGAATATCGACATGTTGAGGTGTGCGCGGACTGCCTTTGCCCAGGCGCATGGCACGTCCGAGCACGACATCGTCGAGATCATGGAGATCACGATGAGCAACCTCCTCAGCGAGGGTGGTGCGGTCGATCCGCGCGACTTCTTGGCCCGTGCCGACGTCCTTGGTGCGGCCGGCAAGACGGTGCTCGTCTCCGACTACTTCGAGTACTACCGCCTGGCGGGCTACTTGCGTCGCTGCACCAGCAGCGCGATCGCCATCGTTCTCGGCACGGGCGCGCTCGACCAGCTGCTCGACGAGAAATACTACACCGGGCTCGACGGCGGCATCATGGAGGCTTTCGGCCGGCTCTTCAGCAAGGATGTGAAACTCTATGTGTACCCGATGCTGGATCCGGCCACGGGCAAGCTCGCCACCGCGTCCACCATGAATGTGCCCGCGGGTCTCGCCAAGCTTCACGGCTACCTTCTCGATCGCGGTTCGCTGGTTTCGCTCGAAAACTACGATCCCAGCGTGCTTCCCATCCTTTCGCGCGAAGTCTTTCGGCGCCTCAAGAGCGGCGATTCCTCCTGGGAGACCATGGTCCCCGAGGAAGTCGCCGAGATCATCAAACGACGCGGCCTTTTCGGTCACGCCGTGCGCCCCTGAAACGGATTGACAGTGCTCGCTGCCGTTGTTAGTGTTAACTAACAATGACTCAGGTGTCTAGTACGGCGGCCGACGGCGAGATCAGCTCGTCGCTGGAGGACTACCTCGAAACCATCTACCTGCTCGTGCAGGAACAAGGGTTCGCGCGCGTCAAGGACGTGGCGCGCGCACGCGACGTGAAGGCGGCCTCGGTTTCCATTGCCCTGCGCAAGCTGGCCGAGCTCGATCTGGTTCGCTACGAGCGCCGCGAATACATCGCGCTTACGCCCGAGGGCGAAAAGGCTGGGCGCAGGGTCTTCTCGCGCCATCGTTTGCTGAAACGGTTCTTCGAGGAGGTACTGAGCATGCCGGCCGAGGCCGCCAGCCAGCAGGCCTGCGCCATGGAGCACAGCCTGACCGACGATGCGATGGTGCGCATGGCGCGCTTCTTCGAATTTCTGGGCGCCTGTCCGTCCGTCATCGAAAGTTTCCGCCAGTGTCCGATGGTGCAAGAGCGCAAGTCCTCGGTGCACGCGAAGCTTCCGCAGTGGTGTTCGGTTTGCGCGAAGAAGAAGGAGTTTTTGTCCATGAGTTTGGCCGATGTGAAACCGGGCAAGAGCGCGGTGGTGACCAAGATCGACGCGGTTGGCGCCCTCCGGCAGCGGCTGCTCGACATGGGCGTTCTTCCCGAAACCACCATCGATATCGAGCGCGTAGGCCTCGGAGGCGATCCCTTTTGGGTGCGCTGCCAAGGCGCGCGCCTAGCCCTGCGCCGCTCCGAGGCGAATTCCATTCTGGTGCGCACCCCCGACTAGATTGGCAGAGCAAGAAGGTTCACATGTCCCCCACCGATAGCCCCGCATTGAATGTTGATGCAGCGACAGAGATTCGTGTCGCGCTGGCGGGGAACCCGAATTGCGGCAAGACCTCGCTGTTCAATGCCCTGACCGGGGCGCGCCAGCACGTCGCCAACTATCCCGGCGTTACCGTCGAGCGCCGCACCGGCCGCTGCGACGTCGACCAGTTCGCTTTGAACGTCATCGATCTGCCGGGGACCTACAGCCTCAGCTCATTTTCCCCCGACGAGCGGGTCGCGCAGGACGAGCTGACCGACGCACCCGACGTGGTGGTGGTCGTCGCCGACTCCACGCAACTCGAACGGAACCTGGTCTTGCTTGCGCAGATCATGCAAACCGGAGCCAACCCCGTTCTGTGCCTCAACATGTCCGACGAGGCGCGGGCCGCCGGGCAGCGCATCGATTTGCCCCTGATGGAGAAGCTGCTTGGCTTCCCGGTGGTGGAAACCGTCGGGCATCGCGCGCAAGGCGTGGCCGAGTTGAAAACCGCCATTGCACGTGCCGCGGCCCATCCCGCCGGGCCAAGCCGCCTAGTGCTGGGCGAGACCATGGATGCGGCAGTCGCGGCGATCCGGCGGCTGTTGCCAAGCCAGGGGCAGGGCATCTTTCGCAGTGACTGGATGGCGACCCGCCTGCTCGTCGGCGATCTCGAATACGGTTCGCGCGTTGCGGCCATGCCGGGCGGACAGGCCGCTCTCCAAGAGGCCGAGCGCCAGCGCGCACGTATCGAGGCGCGCACCCACGCGGACATCGCCGTGTTCGTGACCGAGCGCTACTTTGGCTTCGTCGACGGTCTTCTGCGCGAGGTGCGCACCCACATCTCGCGCGCCGATGCGCGGCAGATGACCGATCAAATCGACGCCGTGCTGGTGCACCGGCTGCTTGGCTTGCCCATTTTCGCACTGGTGATGTACGCCATTTTCTGGCTGACCTTCAAGGTCGGTGAGATCCCGATGCACTGGATCGAGTCGGGCGTGCAGTTCGCTTCGAGCCACCTCGCGATGCTGTGGCCCCCGGGCTCTACCTCGCTCTTGCGTTCGCTGCTCGTCGACGGCGTGGTGGGCGGGGTCGGCGGCGTCGTCGTGTTTCTGCCCAATATCGTCTTGCTCTTCTTAGGCCTCGCCTTTTTGGAAGACACCGGCTACATGGCCCGTGCGGCGTTTCTTACCGACCGGCTCATGCATCGATTTGGACTTCATGGCAAAAGTTTCATCCCCATGCTCTCGGGCTTCGGCTGCTCGGTGCCCGGCATCCTGGCCACGCGCACCCTGGAGAATCCTCGCGACCGCATCGTCACCATGCTGGTGCTGCCACTCATGTCGTGTGGCGCGCGCCTGACCATCTGGATGCTGCTCATTCCCGCCTTTTTCCCGCCGGCCTGGCGCGCCCCGATGCTGTGGTTCATCTACGCCGTCGGCATTGCCATGGCACTTCTGCTGGCGCTGCTTTTGCGCAAGACCCTGCTGCGCGGAGAAGACGCCCCGTTCGTGATGGAGCTGCCGCCCTACCGGCTGCCCACTCTGCGCAGTGTGATCATCAAGATGACCGAGCGCGCGGGGCTTTACCTGCGCAAGGCGGGCACGACCATCCTGGGTCTCTCGATCTTGCTGTGGGCCGCGACTTCCTTTCCCAAGCCGTCGCACTACGCCGTGGATGCCCAAATCGCCTCGGGCCAGATCACCGTGACCGTGCCAGGCGTGGCAGCGGATGGACGCGTGCACTTGAGCGAGCAAGACGTGGCCAACCGGCGCGCCGCCGAGAATCTGGAACACTCGGTCGCTGGCCGCATCGGCCATGCCCTCGAACCCGCGTTTCGGCCGCTCGGATTCGACTGGAAGATCTTGACGGCGATGGTCGGCGCGTTCGCCGCCAAGGAGATCTTCGTGGCCCAGATGGGTATCGTGTATTCCATCGCCGACGCCGACAAAGGTAGCGAGGGCCTGCGTGCGATCCTTGCGCGTGACTACAGCCCGCTGGTGGGGTTGAGCATGATGATCTTCTTGCTCATCGGGACCCCGTGCATGGCCACCGTGGTGGTCACGCGCCGGGAATCAGGCAAATGGAGCTACGCCCTGCTGCAGCTGGGAGGCCTCACGGGCATTGCCTATGGCTTGTCTTTGGTGGTGTACCAAGTGGGTCACCTATTCATGTGAACGAGGAAGTGTCATGGAAAACGTCATCGTGTTTGTCATCGTGGCCGCGGCGGGCGCGTGGGGCGCCTTTCGCCTCTTGCACAAACGGAAGGCAGCGTCGTGTAGTTCCGGCTGCGGCGGCTGTAGTTGCAGCAAGCCGCAAAGTCCCCTCGTGACCCTGCGGCGCTAGCTTTCCATCGCAAGACCACCCGGACGAGCCGCGAACGTGCACACGAATCTGAAACAAGTTCAGCTCGACGATTCTGCTACTGGCGATCTGCGCTGCGATTGTGGCAAGTTGCTGGCCCGGGTTCTGCGAACGGTTCTCGAACTCAAGTGCCCGCGCTGCAAGCGCGTGGTACTGGTGGTCGGCGGAAAGCGCTTCGAAGTAGCCGGCGCCGGCCCATGTACATGCAAGGAAGATCGAATAGCGGAAGACTAGCCCTCGGCCTGGCTGTCGTGGCCCTGCACCTCATTCTTGCCGTTTTCATGGACGCGCTGGCGCGCGCCGATGAAGCTCTTCCACCAGCACCGATGCCGGTGGTACCCGCCCGCTCCACGGCCTCGGCTTGGGGTGGATGGTACCTTGGCGGCCACGCCGGCTACGCCCATGGGAAGGCAAGCAGCACGCTTTCCAACTCGGCACTGCCGAGCGCAAGCAGCTCGTTTGGAAGTCTCTACGGTGGAGCGCTGGTCGGCTATTCCGCACAGCTTCGCTCAAAGCTTGTGCTCGGGATGGAAGCCGATGTTTCCTTTCCCAACTTCCTCGACGACGATGACTTGGTTTCATCACGCCCGACATCCGCCGGCAGCGTCGCGGAGAGAATCGACCTCCTCGGCCGCGCGCGCGGCCGGTTTGGCTACGCGTTCGATCGGTGGTTGCTCTACGGCGCGGGTGGCTTTGCTTGGTCCCTGGGGCGATTCATTCAAAGCTCGGGCCAGCCCCCGACGGACGACGAGCGCTTCCACTTCCGCCCAGGCTGGACCGCGGGCGCGGGCATCGAGTTCGCCTTTGCCCCGCGCTGGACCACGAGACTCGAATACGTTTACGACCGGCTGGCCACGGCCAACGCAACCTTTGCCCCTGGCGCGAGCACCGAATCGACGATGGGCCTGCACAGCGTACGACTGGCGCTCGACTGGCGGCTCCACGCTCCCGGCATCGATGAACCTTGGCAGGCTCTCACCGTTCCTTTGGCCAGCGACGGGCGCACCTGGAGCATCCACGGTCAATTCACCTACGTCGAGCAGGGCTACTTCGGTTTCCATTCACCGTATGAAGGCCCAAGCAGCCTTTCCGGCGCGAGCCAGATGCGCAACACCGCGAGTGCGACGGTGTTTCTCGGCCGGCGCTTGTGGCGCGGCGGTGAAATCTACTTCAACCCCGAACTCATGCAGGGCTTTGGTCTGAACGATGTTCACGGGGTGGCTGCTTTTCCCAACGGAGAGGCGCAGAAGTCGAGTTTCCGAGTTCCGCGCTTCAACGCCGCGCGGTTGTTCCTGAGCCAGACCTTCGGGCTTGGCGGAGGCAAGGAGAGCATCGAGGACGGACCCAACCAGATCGCAGGCGAACGCAGCATGTCGCGGCTCACCGTGACCGTCGGCAAGTTCGCGGTTCTCGACTACTTCCTGGTCAGTTCCTACGCCGGCGAACCGCGCACGGCGTTTCTGAACTGGAACGCCTATGGCGGTGGATCGTACGACTGGACCATGGACAAACTGAGCTGGACCTGGGGAGGACTGGTCGACCTGAACCAGAAGTGGTGGGCTCTCCGGGCCGGATACTTCCTGCTCCCCGAGGTGTCCAATTCCAACACCTTCGACACGCACATTCCGGAGCGCGGACAGGTCACGGCCGAACTGGAGCTGCGCTCGCCGCTCGCCCAGCCAGGTAAGCTGCTCCTTTTCGGATGGCTGAGTCACGGCAACATGGGAAGCTACGCCGACGCTCTCGCCGAGCCGCTTTCGTCCGCTGGCTATCCCGACGTCAGCCTGACCCGGCGGGAACGGACCAACTACGGATTCGTGGTTAGCGCCGAGCAGGCGATGACGGCCGACCTTGGACTGTTCTCGCGCGCAAGCTGGAGTCCAGGGCGCACCGAGATCATGGGGTGGACCGATTGCGATGAAAGCCTGTCGGTGGGTGCTGCATGGAGAGGGCGGTATTGGCGGCGACCCAGCGACACACTCGGCGTGGCGTGGGTTGCGGAAGGGCTGTCAGCGATCAGCCGTCAGTATTTCGCCGCCGGTGGCATGGGAATCCTCATCGGTGATGGCAAGCTGAACTATCGGCCAGAGATGGTCGTCGAAGCCTACTACGCGTTCAGCCCGGTCAAGTGGGCGGCTCTAACCTTCGATTACCAGCTCATCGCGAACCCTGGCTACAACGCCGACCGCGGGCCTGTCTCGATCTTTTCCGGCCGCCTGCATGCCGCGTTTTGACCCATCTACCCACCAATTGGTAACAATTTCGTCCCGTCTAGACTTCGGGTGAGTCTCACGGGGTGAGCCGTGCTAGACGCAGAAGCCGTGTCGACCAACCGAAGCATCTGCTTCCTTTCCAAAGTCGCACTCGCGCTCGTTGCGGGTGCGGCGAGTCTGGCATTGCCGGCCTGGGCAGGGCCGGCGGCCCCGGAAGTAACCGCCGCTGCTCCCGCCGTTGCTCCCTCCGCCGTCGAGGTTGATCGTCGCCCTGCCTGGCTGGCTCGGGCACTGCGACCCGAAGATTGGAATGTGAACTTCCAGGCCACGTACATCTGGCAGATGCACCCGTCCTTCGCGACTCAGATTCCCGACGGACTCCACAGCCTTAGCTCGCAACGGGAGACGGGCGACACGCTGACGGCGACGTTTTTTCTCGGATACCGGCCCTGGCGCGGCGCCGAGTTGTTCTTCAACCCGGAGATGATTCAAAGCGTTCCCATGTCCAACCTGCACGGGCTCGGTGGCCTGAGCAACGGCGAGAATCAAAAGACGGGTGACCCGACCGTGCACCTATACAGTGCGCGGGCTTTTTTGCGCCAGAGTATCAAGCTCGGTGGAGACGAGACGCCCGTCGAGGCGGGAGCGAATCAGTTTGGCGGACAGGTGTCTTCGCGTCGCTTGGTCGTGACCGTCGGGCAAATGGCGCTCATCGACGTGTTCGACAACAATGCCTTCGTGCACGACCCTCGTTCCCAGTTCTTCAACTGGGGCTTGATGGCGGCCGGCGCCTCGGACTATGCGGCGGATGCGCGCGGCTACACTGTAGGGTTCGCCGTCGAATACTACCGCGACGCCTGGGCCCTCCGGTTCGGTCATTTCGCGCAGCCCAAGGAGTCCAACGGACTCGCGCTCGACTACCGGCTGTGGGCTCACTTCGGGGAGAATCTCGAGGTCGAGCACCAACACGCCCTTTGGGGACGCACGGGCACCGTACGCGCAATGACCTTCCTCAATTACGCCAGAATGGGCGGCTTTGGCGACGCGCTTGCCTATGCTGCCTCAACCGGAAGCACGCCCGCGGTCGCCGACGTGCGCCGAGATCGCGCGAAACTCGGTTTTGGGGTCAACTTCGATCAGAGCCTCAGTCGCGATGCGGGTTTCTTCGGCCGCTACAGCTGGAACGACGGGCGAACTGAAACCTATGCCTTCGCCGAGATCGATCGCTCCCTGACCGCGGGTCTGGCCATGCGTGGGCGGCTGTGGTTTCGCCCGCGCGACCACATCGCGGCCGCGTTCGTGCAGAACGACCTCTCGGATCCACACCGCGACTACCTCGCGGCGGGTGGTCTGGGGCAGTTTCTTGGCGACGGGCAGCTCAGCTACCGGCCCGAGAGGGTGTTCGAGGCCTACTATTCGTTCAATGCTCTCGTCGGCATGTGGCTGACCCTTGATGGCCAATACGTCGTGAATCCTGGCTACAACGCCGATCGCGGGCCGGTGAAATTCTTCGGCGTGCGCCTGCACATCGAGATCTAGGCCGTTTTCTCCTCGCCGAGGAAGAGGTTCTGGATTTCGCCGAGGAGGGAGAGGACCTCGGCGGCAATGCCCTGCAAGGCACCTGGCGATAGTCCGACGCGTTCGCGGACATCTGGGCTTACCCGCGACAGACGATACTCACCGTTCGAACCGAGATCTAGGGTTTGGACCAAGAGATCCGCCAGGTGAACGACGGCGGTGGCGAACGTGTGGCCGCGCGACCCCGCGGAGTGGTGGTTGGCCGTGGCATCGCGGTAGAATGGCGGCAGCGTCCACGAGGTCATCAACGCGGCACCGACGGCGGCATGGTCGCAGCCAAACACCGCGCGCTCGGTTTCGTCGAGGGGCTTGTCGCTCTCGTGATGGCGCTCTAGCGCCAGTTGCGAGCGCTCGGGAAGCAGCTGGTACATGGCCAAACTGCCGATGTCGTGCAGCAGGCCCGCCACGAAGAAGCGTTCGACATTGGTCTCGCGCCGCAGGCGCGCGATGGAGCGCGCGGCAACACTGCACGCCAGGCTGTGCCGCCAGAAGGACTTCATGGCCACGAGGTGCGAGTCGATGCCCTTGAACTGGGAAAGTACCACCGTGGCCAGCACCAGATCGTGCAACTGGCGGGTACCGATGATGCGAACCGCCTCCTCGATGCCCTCCACGCGGCGGGAAAACCCGTAGAAGGCACTGTTGGCGATACGAAGCAGGCGAGCGCACAGGGCTTGGTCGTAGCTCAGGATGGCGCCGATGAGAGCCGTCGAGCTGGATGGGTGATTGATGGCTTTGTCGACCTGGAAGTAGATGTTGGGCAGCGAGGCCAAGGTGCCCACGCGCGCGACGATCGTTTCCGGGCTGATGGCCGGGCCCAGCGGATTGCGCGTCGGGAGGGGTTTCCCAGGACGCGCCGGCGCGGGCGCGGGCCTTTCCGCGTCGGTCCGGGGCGCGAGACGTTGCGCGACGGCCATGAGTTCGGCCACCGTGGGATTGGCCGGATCTTCGCTGCCGAAGAAGCGCAGGAATTCCTGCGAAGGCGCGTCGCCGGCGGGCGGCGTATTCGTCGCCTGCGCCCGATCCAGAATCGGTTCCGGCCCGGAAACCCGTAGGTTAGGCAAAGACATGAAGACTCCCCCAGTCTGGTTATCGGCAGAAGCGCCAGAACCTTGACGATGAAATCGCGATGTGTCAATACGACCCATCAGAGCGCCATGGACTCAGTTTCGACATGCGGACGTGTCGCCCGTGCAACCGATACAGGCGTATTCCTCATCGCTGCAAACGGCCACGGGGTTTGAGGAGATGTTGCCGTTCGGTTCGCAAGCAAAAGTGACCTTGTGGTCTACGCATGCGCTCATGGTGTTCATGGTTGAGATGCAATCCGGGTAGTCCGCCCGGTAGACCTGGCAGGCTTGCTTGCAGGTGACGGCAAAATCGACGGCCGTCTTCGAACAGCCTGCGCGCACCTGTCGGTCGCAGTTGGATTCGCAGGTCTTCTCGCTGCCCGGCGTGCTGGGCCCGACAAAACAGGCTGGGACAACCAAGAACAGCGCACCGAAGAGCCATCGGCCAAGGCGCGCTTCTCGGGCAATGACTATCGAACGCATGGGCTTCGCGGAGATTTTACCAGCAAAGACCTTTTTCGGTGGCGTTGATGATTCCATTCCCTACATTAGAAGGAGTGTGGGAAGAATCATGCTGGAGCAGTATCTAATCAAGAACACAACAAGGGAGCAGCGAGAGAGGATAATCAGGGATTCTCTCGGATGCGGCGGAGGCGGCTGTGAAAATTGCTCTTCCTGCGGAGTGTATGGGGCGGGAGATCCGGTGGACATGTATCAGCCGTATGTCGACGGGCTGAAGGAAATTGAGGATATCAATAGGGAGTTCAGGGCGAGGTATTTCCGCTAGGCGGTAGCAGTCGGGCCTGCTACCGCGGACACGTCTTCAGCGCGGCCCCTGGACCGGGAGCACGATCTTGCCGCATTTCATTCGGGTTGGCCGCTGGTCCTTGGGAAACGTGTAGATCAACTGTCGTGCGCGATCCTGTCCTGGAGCAATGGCTTCGGATCGGTCGGCGGCGGCATTCACCTCCACCGCCGCCTCCGCAGGCCGACCGACAACCATAGGTTGGCGAGTCACGCCCTTCCCCTCCAGGGCACACGTGTCGTACGAGAACGTCTGTTCCTCACCGCTGTCGTTTTTTACGGTCACAAGTGTCCAAATGAGCTTTTCGCCCGAATCGGAAGTCACGCGGACCCCCCCTTCGCCTATGTACTCGTCGGGACCTTCCTTGACCTGGCCAAGGGTGATGCCCCACCCGTCTGCGCTCTTGGACACAGGGGTGGTCATCAGCAGGGCCGAGGAACAAGCCGAGAATCCGACAAGCCACATGCCAAGCAAAACCATCGTACTGACAGGACGCATGGATCTCATTTGCATTCCTCCAAGTCTCAGCAACGGACGTTCACGTAAAACTTCTAGGACAACGGTCGCCCAAAGACAATACAACTTTGGCACCACAGGCACCAACCACGGCTGGGTGGGGGAAAGGTTTCCTGATTCGTACGGGGGCGACGTGCATCAAAACGCCTAGAGAGGTGGTTCTTGTCACGACTACGGGTTCAAACGTTCTCGGTTTCGATTGACGGCTTTGGCGCAGGTCCCAGGCAGGATCTGGAGCATCCACTGGGGGTGGGTGGGCCCGAACTTTTCGACTGGTTCTTCCACACGCGAACCTTCCAAAGGATGCACGGAGCCGGCGAGGGCGAAACCGGGGTGGATGACGATTTCTGCGCGCGAGGGTTCGACAACATCGGAGCGTGGATTCTCGGCCGCAACATGTTCGGCCCCGTGCGGGGGCCCTGGCCCGACGACAACTGGCGCGGCTGGTGGGGCGAAGAGCCGCCCTACCACACCCCGGTCTTCGTGCTCACCCACCATGCGAGGGCGCCGCTCTCGATGAAGGGCGGGACGGAGTTTCGCTTTGTCACGGAAGGAATCGAAGCCGCGCTCGTGCAAGCCAAAGCGGCGGCGGGCGAAAAGGACGTGCGGCTGGGAGGCGGCGTGGCCACGATTCGGCAGTATCTCCGTGCCCGTCTCGTCGACGAGCTTCACCTCGCCATCTCGCCGGTCGTGCTCGGCCAGGGCGAGCACCTCTTCGGCGGACTCGATCTGCGGGCCCTCGGCTACGTGTGCACGAAGCACACGGCCGGTGGCCGCGCCGCCGCCCACGTGATTCTGCAGAAGCAGGGATAGTTGAGGGGGATTATCGCCGCTCTGCCCACAAGACGACAGGCGGCGGTCTCGAAGAGGTTGCGTGAGAAGATTGAGCCATCGTCACCGAGAGGATCCAAGCCGCCGCGCCACCACTTTCATCGCAAATTGGACAGCAGGTGATGAACCAATCTCGGCTGTGATAGCCTGACGTCGTGGATACAACGATTTCATCCTGCGTGAACCGCAACCAGGATGCCCTGGCCCGGTACGTTTCGCTTCGTCGGACCCAGGTCAGTCTCAACTCGCAGCTCGTCAGCCGATTGGCAAGGCCGACCGTTGTTGGCGCCGCAAAGAGACTCGGCCTCTGGCGCGGGGGCGAGCTACTACTGGATTCCGAGGGCGTCTGGGCTGCCCTGGTGGATTTCTGCCTCTACGATTGCTACCTCGGTGGACGAAACGCCATCGCTCGATACGAGGCGGCGGCTGACCTTGCGCCTGGGTCGGACCAGGACCTGGTCATCGAAGCGATGTTGCGGCCGTCGCCGCTGTCTCTCTTTCGGGTCGAGCGCCGGGAGCAGGACGTGGGTGTCGAGGTGCAAGACCTGCTGACCGACGAGATCGCGTTCGTCATGGATCAAGGGTTGGGGCGGACTGCATCGGTAGGAGTCTATCTCGCCACACGTCTGATCCGATTTCGAGCTCTCGACGTGAACATGACGAGTGGTGCCGCGCTGGCATTGGAAGATGTGCTTGCGGAAGGAATAGCCGCGGATGTCCACACGGAAATCGGGAAGGGCGCGGCAAAGGTTCTCGACAAGATGAACGCGCAAGAACGGTCACGAATAGCCGTTCGGATCCTACGCGAGGCGCTGGTCGAGGCGTCTGCTGAGGACTGATCCTCTGCCGTGGTGGTATCGTTGAAGGCATGTCGCTGCTTCCCCGTCGCGTTCAAGGCGGTCGGATGTTGTCCGGCAGCGCACCGTCGATAGAGGCTGGGGCAGTGGAAGTCCGGATTGCCCGCCCGTGCTGCTGGTTACATGGTAGCCTTGCCGGGAAAGGTCACTGCGATGCCTCGTAGCAGCGCCGCCAAAATCGATCAACTGGTCACGCGTGTTGAAGCGCTTGAGGGAGAAGTTCGCGAGCTGCGCGAGACGCTGACCCCGCGAGAAAAACTGCGTCGGGTGGTGGCACGCATTCGGCAGAAGACCAAACACATCCCGCAGCGCGATACCGAGACATGATGCGACTGTGCCACCTGACCCGATACCGACTCGATGACAATCGAGCATTTGCCGCTCGACAATTGAGCGCCATCGAACGCGTAGAAGTCAAGGAGAGGGGCCGTAATAGGTACGCTTGGAACCAATATTTCAATCTGCGCTCGGTTGTCGCAGGTGAGGTCTGCGACCACGGACAGTTCGTGGCTCGGCCACCGCAAGATCGCGTTGCAATTGCGCAACTCCAAACAGTATTCGTCACCCGGCGTAGTCACGCTGAGATTCCCGGTGGCTCCTAATACTCCGCAGGCAGCGTCTCCAGCTCGGCCAGCGTATACACCGGTCCATCTTTGCACACGTAGCTCTTGCCCGTGTTGCAGCGGCCGCACTTTCCCAATCCGCACTTCATGCGGTTCTCTAGCGTCGTGTAGATCTCGTTCTTGCCAAACCCCAGCTTCGCCAGTACTGGCAAGGTCAGCTTGATCATGATGGGCGGACCGCAGACGATGGCGACTGAATTGGCGGCGAGCGGGGCGATTTGTTCGACGATGTGCGGCACGAAGCCGACTTTGCCGGTCCAGCCGGGCTTCTCGCCTCCGGGATCGACGGTGACCACCAGCTTCATGTCGCTGCGCTTGCCCCAGTCTTCGAGCTCGTGCTTGTAGACCAAGTCGTTCACGCCGCGGGCGCCGTAGACGACGGTGATGTCTTTGAACCAGTCGCGCAGGTCGAGGCAGTTCCAGATCACGCTGCGCAGAGGGGGCAGGGCGATGCCGCCAGCGACGAAGACGAGGTTTTTGCCCTTCCATTTTTCGAGCGGGAAGACGTTGCCGTAGGGGCCGCGGAAACCGATGACGTCGCCCACGTCTTTGTCGGCGAGGCTGCTGGTCACGCGGCCGGTTTCGCGGAAGGTGCATTCGATGTAGCCCTTGCGGGTGGGCGACGAGGCGATGCAGAAGGTGCTCTCGCCCTCGCCGAAGGCGCTGTACAGGCCAAATTGTCCGGTGGTGAAGGTGAAGGCTTCGCCTTCTTTGGCGTCTGCGAATTCCAGGCGGAAGGTGCGCACAGAGGGCGCCTCGTCGGTGATGGCGGCAATGCGCATGAGGTAGGGCTTGTAGATGTTTGCTTCCATGGCTTACCCCTGTGAGGCGGCTTCAGCGAGATGCTGCTTCAGGTTCATGTCGACGGGGCAGGCGCGCGAGCACTTGCCGCAGCCCACGCAGCCAAGCGTCCCCAGGCGCTCGGGGTAGTACGCGAACTTGTGGTACACGCGCTGGCGCCAGCGCTGGCTTTGTTTGTCGCGCGGGTTGTGCCCCGAGGCGTGCAAGGTGAAGATGCGCATCCCGCAACTGTCCCAGGCACGCAGGCGCTGGCCTTGCCGGGTGTCGGCCTCGTCTTGAATGTCGAAGCACACGCAGGTCGGGCATACGAAGGCGCAGGCGCCGCAGCCGAGGCAGCGCAGGCTTTGCTCCGCCCACAGCGGGCTGTCGAACATGGCGGCGAGTTTTTGTTGCAGGGCATTGGAGTCGAAGGCGGGAGCGACTGTGGCGGGCGGGACCAGGGCCGCGTCGCCGGCGAGGGGCTGGAACGTGTCTTTGGCAAGGGCAACGAGCGCCTTGCCTTTCTCGGTCAGCACCTCAGCGAAGAATCCGCCGGCCTTGAGCGGCGAGAGCAGGATGTCACTGCCTTGCGTGTCGTCGGGGCGTGAGCCGAGGGAAGTGCAGAAGCAGGATTCATCGGCTTGCGTGCAGGACAGGCCAACCACGGTGGTATTGGCCATGCGCGCGTTGAAGAACTTGTCCTTGCTGTCCCAATTGAAGACCACGTCCAGGGCATGAAATTTGCGCGCTTCGCACGGGCGCAGGCCGAAGAGGACGGTGGGCTGGGCTTGTGGCTCGACGTCTTCCAGCGCGACGTTCTTGCCTTCGAAGCGGTACTTGAGCAGGCGCTCGACCTTGGGGAAGACCACGCCTTTGGCAGACACAATGGACTGTCCGTTCTGGACGATGTCGGCGAACGTCTTGATTTCCGCGATCTCGATGCGGTCAGCGACTAGCTTGGGGCCGAGCACGCGACGGCCAGAGGCAGTGAGGGCGGCGAGGAGAGCGCCGACGCCAGATTCTGTGATTGTGTAGCGGTCACTCATGGTATTCGCTTCCTGCAGTGCCCCTCACCCGCCGAGCTCCGCTCGGCGGCCTCTCCCCGTAGGCGGGGAGAGGCTGGAAGTGGTGGGCTCGCTCGTGGTCTTCACCGGATGAAGGTCTCTTTGTCGTCGGGTTTGAAGGTCGACATGGCGTAGTCGAGCTTGGCGCTGGCGCCGCCTTTTTGCCCGAATTGCCGGCGCACGGTTTGCTCGGCAAAGAAGGTCAGTAGGTGCACGGGAATGCCGACCGGGCAGGCTTTGCCGCAGGTGCCGCACTCCACGCAGCGGCCGGCTAGGTGCATGGCGCGCACCATGTGATATTCGAGGTTGCCGATGGCGTGGCTGGCGACCGGGATCCACTGTGGCCGGTTGCAGTCCATCGTGCAGCGTTCGCAGTAGCACATGGGGCACGACGACCGGCATGCGTAGCACTTCACGCAGCGGCCGAGCTCGTCGGCCCAGAAAGCGCGCCGCTCGGTCACCGACATGGCCGTCAGCTTGTCGATCATCTTCTGATCGGCTTCGCCAATAGCGTCGGGCATGGTGGCAACGGCTTCTTCAATGGCGTCGAAAGTGGCAAGCTCGCGCACGCCGCCGTCAATGATGGCCAGGGCGAGGACATTCTCTTCGCGGAGTTGCTTCTCAGCCGCCAATTGCAGAATGCTGCGCAACGTGGACGGAATCGCCACGATGGCCATGCGGCCAAGGGCGCGCACCTCGGCCTTGGTCAAATAGGTGGCCAGGTTCTGCGTACACGCGGTGTCGACAACCAAGTCGCCCGCGCGCTCGGCTGCACGCACGAAGATCGGCCGCCGACTCTCGCCGGTGCCCTTGCCGTAGCCGATGATCACTTTGACGGTGCCGGCAGCCAACAACTCTTTGGCTTTGCTGTTGAGCGCTTCCATCAGTCGATCCCCACGGCCGCCAGTTGCTGCACTTCTTTGTACGGACCAAGGGCGCGCACGGTATTGGTGGCTTCGTTGACCAATTCGGCCCACTTGGCGCCTTCGGCGGCCGAAACCCACGAGAAAGTCACGCGGCGCAGGTCGATGCCCATGAAGTCGAGCAGGTCGCGGAACACCATCCAGCGCCGGCGCGCGTGATAGTTGCCGGAGGTGTAGTGGCAGTCGTTGGGGTGGCAACCTGAAATGATGACGCCGTCCGAGCCGCGTGAGAACGCCTTCATTACCAGCATGAAATCGATGCGGCCAGTGCAGGGCAGGCGAATCACGCGCACGTTGGATTGATACTTGATGCGGCTGGTGCCGGTGAGGTCGGCGCCGGCGTAGGTGCACCAGTTGCACACAAAGGCAGTCATCTTGGGTTCGAATGGGTCGGCCATGGTCAATTCCACGCTCTAGATGGACATCAATTCCGCGAATACCTGTTCGTTGCTGAAACCTTGCAAGTCGATGGCCTTGGTTCGGCAGGTCGACACGCAGGTCCCGCAACCCTGGCACAGTCCTGGGTTTACCTTCGCAACGACTTTCAGCACGTCGCCGTTGCGGTTCTTGATCGATTCTTCCTCGATGGCCTGGTACGGGCAGGCCGACTTGCACAGGAAGCAACCCACGCAGTGGGAGAAGACTGGCGGTGGCTGGCGGTCGACCACGGCGATGATGGGCTCGCGGGTAAGCGTAGGCTGCGAGAACAGGCCCGCCACTTTGACGGCGGCGCCGCTGGCTTGTGCGACGGTTTCGGGAATGTCGCGCGGGGCCTGGCACGCGCCGGCCAGGAAAATGCCCGCCGTGTTGGTTTCCACTGGCCGCAGCTTGGGGTGGGCCTCGGCGAAGAACTTGTACGGGTCGTAGGACACGTGCAGCGTCTGCGCCAGCTCTTCAGCGCCGTCTTGCGCTTGCACGGCAGTGGCGAGAACAACCATGTCGGCGCGGATCTCGACCTGCTCGGCGCCGAGCAGGGTGTCGACGCCCTTCACTACCAGTTGCCCGTTGTCCTCGTACACGCGCGACACGCGGCCGCGCACGTACTTCACACCGTCTTCCTCGACCGCGCGGCGAACGAATTCGTCGTAGTTCTTCCCGGCGGCGCGGATGTCCATGTAGAAGATGGTGGCTTTCCCGCCGTGCACTTTGTGCTGGTAAAGCATCGCGTGCTTGGCGGTGTACATGCAGCAGATCTTCGAGCAGTAGGGCACGCCCTTCAATCGATCGCGGCTGCCGGCGCAGGCGATGAAGACGATGCTCTCCGGCGTCTTGCCATCGGACGGGCGCTTGATGGCGCCGCCGGTGGGGCCCGACGCCGAGGCCAGGCGCTCGAACTTCATGCCGTCGATGACGTCTTTGTATTTGCCATAGCCGTATTCCGAAAAATTGTTCACCGGCATGGTCTTGTAGCCGGTGGCCAGGACCACGGCACCCACGTCGTGCACTTCGATCTGGTCTTCTTGGTCGAAGCGGATGGCCTTGGTCGGGCACAGCTTCTCGCACGCCTTGCACTTGCCGGTCTTGTAGTAGGTGCAATTGGCGAGATCGATGACCGGCTTGTTGGGCACGGCCTGCGGGAAGGGCACGTAGATGGCGGCTCGGTTCGACAGGCCCTCGTTGAACTCGTCGGGGATCTTCTTCACCGGGCACTTCTGCTGGCACACACCGCAGCCGTTGCACAGCTTCTCGTCGATCTTGCGCGCCTTCTTGCGAATGGTGGCTTTGAAGTTGCCGATGAAGCCTTCCAGCTTCTCCAGCTCGGAAAAGGTGTAAAGCGTGATGTTCGGGTGGCGCGCCACCTCGACCATGCGCGGGGTGAGAATGCACTGCGAACAATCGAGCGTCGGGAAGGTTTCCGAAAGCTGGCTCATGTGTCCGCCGATGGAGGGCGACTTTTCCACCAGCAAGACCGGGCTGCCCGTGTTGGCGATGTCGAGCGCGGCCTGGATGCCGGCGATGCCGCCACCGAGCACCAGGGCCTTCTTGGTGATGGGCACGCGGATGGGCTGCAGCGGATGGTTGCGTTTGACCTTCTCGACCTGGATGCGCACCAGATCGACGGCCTTCGCAGTGGTTGGCGCGCCTTTCTCATGTACCCACGAGCAGTGCTCGCGCAGGTTGGCCATCTCGCACTGATAGGGATTGATGCCGCCTTCCTCGGCGGTGCGGCGGAAGGTCGGCTCGTGCATGCGCGGCGAGCAGGCCGCGACGACCACGCCGTCGAGTTTCTTGTCGCGAATTGCATCCTTGAGCATGGTCTGCCCAGGATCCGAGCACATGTACTTGTACTCGACGGCGTGGACCACGCCGGGCATGTCCAGGGCCGCTTTGGCGACAGCGGCAACATCCACGGTGCCGGCGATGTTCTCGCCGCAGTGGCAAATGAAAACGCCAACGCGTGACATCGCTACTCCTTATTGCGCCGCCGGCGTTGCAGCCGGACTGGCAACGGGTTTGGCGGGAAATCTGACCGGCACGAAGTGGCGCCCAAGGCCCAGTTCTTTTTCAGACAGACCGAGCGCCAGGCCGATAACCTGGGTGATGAAGAGAACCGGGATGTCGGTCTTCGGGTCGAGTCGCTTGTTGATCTCGCCGCGACGCAAATCGAGGTTGGAATGGCACATGGGGCAGGCGACCACGACCGCTTCGGCCTTGCGCTCGACCGCGTCGTGCATGATCTTGGCGCCCAGCCGGCCCACGACAGACGTGCGTGCGACCGAGAACGAGGCGCCGCAACACTCGGTCTTGAAATTCCAGTCGATGCTCTTGCCGCCGACCGTAGCGACCAGCTTGTCCATCTCCACCGGATCCTCGGTACGGTCGAACCCGGTGATCTTGGCGGGCCTGACCAGCAAGCAGCCATAGTAGCAGGCCACTGTCTGCTCGAATTTCTTGGTGACCTTGGGACCGATCTGGTCGGCAACTTGTGCCAGTAGCTCGACCACATTCAGCACGCGCGGCAGTTTGCGAATGGTGGTCTGCAACACCTTCTCGACTTGGGCTTTGGTCGTCGGGCTGTGCGCAATTTCGTAGCTGGCGGTGGCCAGGCGGTTGTAGCAGGACGCGCACGGGGCCATGACTTGATCGAGGCCGGCCTTTTGCGCCTTGAGCAGCACGTTGATGGGCAGGGCCACTGAAACCAGGTGTTCGATCATGTGCCCCGAGCTGGCGCCGCAGCAGTTCCACTCGGGCACTTCACATAGTTCGATCGACAGGGCCTTGGCCACGGCGTGCAGCGATTCGGCGAAATCGCGCGACGACCCTTGCAGCGAGCAGCCGGGAAAGTAGCCGACTTTCATCGTCGCCGGGTTGCTGCTCATGTCTGCGATTCCTTCTTGACCGCGCGAGCACGCTCGAAAATTTCCGCCACCTCGCGTTTGTTGGCGCCGCCGTGCGGGAACAAGCCCAGCTTGCCCTTGAAGAACATCGTGGGCGCGATGCCGAGATCCTTGAAGAAGTGCCCGGTGCGCAGCTTGTAGTCGCCGACCATGCCGAGCTCGAATAGGCGTCCGGCTTTCTCGACCGACTTCAGGAACGCCTTATGAAATGCGACCACGTCGTCGGCGGCTTGATTGGCCACGTTGCGCTGGAGCGCTTCTTGGCGCAGGAAATCCATGGTGCGCGGAAGGTCGACTTCCTGCGGGCAACGGGTGACGCAGGTTTCGCAGCCGATGCACATCCAAATCGCCAACGACTTGAGCGCGCGCTCTTCGTGCTTAGGCGATTCGGTCTGCAGCAGGCGCAGCACCTGCGACGGGGCCACGTCCATGTCCTCGGCCGCGGGACAGCCAGCCGTGCACTTGCCGCACTGGTAGCAGTCCGCGACGCTGACCTCGCCCTCTTTCTCCAGTCGAGCGGCCAAGCTGTGGCACGCTGACGACGATTCGTGATGGCTACTCATGGACTTCTCCTGGCCGGCGGTGCGCCCCGCTAGGCGGGGCAAGTATGCGCCCATTCTAGGCCCCGGTTGTGGGATTTTTCACAGCGATGCCCACTGCGCATGGCGGGCGGCGACGCTGTCATACGACGCAAGGACCGAGGCGGTGTTCGAGTCAGCGAAATGACAAAAGGCCGGATCTCTCCGGCCCTGTCTATTCCGATTTCGGCCGCTTTGCGGCCGAAATCCCTAGGTGTGACTGGCGTACTTGGCCAGCGTGCGCTCGCGCTCTGGCCTGGCGCCGCGGGCGCGCATCTCGGCAATGTACGCCCTGACCGTGCCTTCGACGTTTTCGTTGAAGCGAACGGAGCCCTGGGCGATTTCGCGCAGAGCGGTAACACCGGGCTTGTTGTCGCACTTGACGAGCGGCACTGCCCTGGCGGAAAGATGGCGCGCGCGCTCTGCCGCCAGGATGACCAGGGCGAAGCGGTTCTGGACTTTCTCCAAACAATCTTCAACAGTTACGCGAGCCAATGGAGCCTCCGGAGTGAAGTGCGAGAAACGGATATTAGGGCGGAAGCCGGCAAAGTCAAGGCCCGACCTGTCCGGCGGGGCGATGGAAGCGAGTCTGCCGGGTGACAACAATCGTGTTGCCGGACTGTTACGGCATTGCAAAGTGGGCTCGCTAATTCTAGGCTAGGGGAGTTGGTGCTAATTTTTCGGTGCTCCTTGTGGGAGGGGATCGCCGGAGGAGTTGAACAGATGTCGCCGATCACTATTAATTGGAGTGACCTTGAGATTGCTTTCGAGCGGAACTCTCCCGAGCAGGAAAGTTTCCTCGACCTTGAAAATGGAGATTTGCTTTCCATTGCCGAAGGTGAACCGGACGCCGGCGCCCGACGGGCCAAGGTTTCCAACAATCCCGACCGTTTCCTGCGCATCGATCCTGCTTCATCGCGCGAGCAGTATCGCTGGATGGAGCGCTTTGTAGGTGCGGTTGCCGACCTGCCGCTGCGCGAGCGCCTGCTGGTCGCCATCGACGGCAAGGGGGCGTTCCGTAGGTTCAAGGATGTCCTGCTCGCATTCCCCGCGGAAAGGGAGCGCTGGTTCGCCTACCGCTCGGAGCTGCTCCATCTGCACATTCAGACCTGGCTCGACCACCTTCACATCGAGGCGGCCAACCCGCCGCCCTGGGGCAGGGTGGTGGCTCGCGCCGAAACGCCGGAGGTCGCGCACATCCTTCCCACTGGGGAATCGCCGGGAGAGATCTTGCGCCGCCAGGCGCGCGAACTCATCGACGAGATCCCGGCTTCGGAAATGCCGACCGCCATCGTGTTTCTCGAATTCCTTCGTGAACGCGGGGCCGCGTCGCTTCTCGGTGGAACCCCGGTCGACCTGAGCGCACCGGACAAGACCTCGGACGAACTTCCTCGCCAAGACGAGCAAGACGATCTGAACGACGAGAATCTGCACAAAGAAGGCGCGGTCGCCAGCTAGCCTCAGCGGAGGCGGAGCCGCTCCGCCTCTAGCAACTGGCTTGGGCTCTGGGCGCTGCCGGCGGTTGTCGGCTTGGGCGGAGCCGCGGGTGCCTGGGCTGGCTCTGGCGGAATCCAGATCCACCCCTGCGGGTCCACGGGGTCAACCCCGGCCCGCGGAATCTGCCAGTCGTCGCGACTGCGCAAATATCCCGTGTAGGCGCATACGACGGCATCGAAGATGTGGTCGCTCTGTCGGCACTGCTCGCGCCAAACGCCCGGACCAAAACTTAGGTCGCGCAGCGCGGCCAGGATATCGATGCGGCGGTCGACGCGCTTTTTGTAGGGTTCGCGAAATCCGAGCAGCTCGAGCGTGGCGCGCGGAAAGACCTCGATGAGGTTGTGGTTGAGCCGGTAGCGCTGGCCGAGCGCGCGCACCAGATGGGCGGCTCGCGCGGCGAGCGGTCCCATGGCCTGGCCCAAGGTTTCGCGCGCCCGAATCCCGCGGCTGCGCAGATAGAGATCGGTCGCGCGCTGGGTGTAGGGCGTGACCACGGGTTTGCCGCGGCGAAGGTCGCGGCCCGAGCCGGGATCGGGAGTTGCGAAGCCGCGCATGGTCAGCACCTCGGCGTCCACACAGGCGTCTTGGCCCGGGCATACGGGCTCGGTACAGCGCAGGCACGGCGGTAGCGTGAGGGGGGCATCGATGCAGACCACCGCGTTTTCCGCGCGGCTGAGCAGCGCCGAAACCAGGGCGGCGTCGTAGAGCGGCGCCTCCTTCGCCCGCGGGCAGAGCTGGGTCACCGTGACCCCGTCGCGGCTGCGCTCAAGCACGGCCAACGCGGTCTTCTTGCCCTTGCCGCCACCCAGATCCACCCCGATGAATCGCGTGAAGGCTTTTTCCATGATTGGCATCGCCACGACGGGCTGTCCCTCTCAATTCACCTTGAGCCATGGTCCCGTGCGGGTCAACGCGAATCCGGGCTTGACCGTGTCGGGCATTGACAGCAAGAAGCTTTGGGACAGGATAGGGGAGGACAGACTGCCTGGACCGGGCGACCGGCCGGGACGGAGAGTTCAATGAAACGCACGATGTTCAAATCGAAAATCCACCGCGCCACCGTGACGCACGCCGATCTAACCTATGAAGGCTCGGTCACCATCGACGAAACGCTCATGCGCGCGGCGGACATTCTGCCCTACGAAAAGGTCGCCATCTGGGACGCGACCAACGGGGCTCGCATAGAAACCTACGCTCTTCCCGGCGAGGCCGATTCGGGCGTCATTTGCGTCAACGGCGCCGCTGCTCGTCTCGTGCAACCGGGCGATGTGGTCATCCTGGCCACCTTCGCGGAAGGCATCGACGAGGCCGAGGCCAAGGCGTGGAAGCCCACCGTGGTTCGCGTCGATGGCAGCAATCGCATTCTCGCGGCGGCCCCGGTTGGCGAGATCCCTGGGCCGGGACGGCCTTGGGTGGTGTCCTGAATTCCCGGCTGGACACGCTCCGGTCGTTTGCGGAGAAGCGGCCCCAGGATCCCTTTCCGCGCTACGCCCTGGGAATGGAGCTCAAGGCTTCTGGCGACGGCGAGGGCGCGTGGCGAGTGTTCGAATCGCTCATCGCCGAACACGCGGACTACATTGCTTCCTATGCGCCGGCCGGCGAGGTCTTGGTCGGGCTCGGCCGGCTGGCGGAAGCGCGCGCACTCTACGGCAAGGGCATCGAAGCGTGCTCGCGGCAGAGCGACGCTCACACGCGCGACCACCTGGAATCCGCCCTGGACGCGTTCGGGACAGAGAACTAGTCAGCCGTTTTTCAGATTGCGTCTATAATCCCTTCTGGGATGAAGGGACGCGAGCCATCAGGGGCGAAGCTCATCGCCGGCAAGTACGAGTTGCTCGATCGCGCGGGTGAGGGCGGCATGGCGGTGGTCTGGCGTGGTGTCATGCACGGGGCAGCCGGCTTTTCGCGGCCCGTGGCGCTCAAGCAGATGAAGCCTGAACTGCGCGAACAGGATCGACAGGTCGCAATGTTCGTCGAGGAGGCGCGGCTTGGGTCGTGCCTGCTCCATCCCAACATTGTCCAGGTGCTCGATTTCGTCGACGATAACGAGGGCTCGTACTGGCTGGTCACCGAGTGGATCGAGGGCTTGGATCTTGGCAGCCTCCTGCGCTACTACCGCTCTCGCCACGAGCGCATTCCGTGGCCTCTCGCCACCCTGGTCGGCATCGGCGCCCTGCGTGGCTTGGCCGCGGCCCACGAACGGCACGCGGCAGACGGCACGCCAGTTCCCATCATTCATCGCGATGTTTCGCCGCAGAACCTGCTCCTCGGCATCGGCGGCGTGGTCAAGCTGTCCGACTTCGGCCTGGCGCGCGCGCGGGATCGCACCGGCGTGCTCACCACACCGGGATTCATCAAGGGCAAACTGGGGTATCTAGCGCCTGAGCTGGTGGGCGGCGCGCAGGCGAGCCCGCAGTCCGACTTGTTCTCGCTGGGCTCGGTGCTGTGGGAAGCGCTGGCCGGGCATCCGCTATTCACGGGCAAAAACGACCGCGACGTGCTGCGCGCCATCCACCGCGGCCAGGTTCCGCCGGTGAGTAGCGAACGCCCCGGGCTGTCCAAGCTGCTCGTGTACGCCATCAGCCGCGCCCTTTCTCGCATGCCCGCCGAGCGCCATCCCACCGCCACCGCGATGGCGCAGGATCTAGAGGCCGCGCTAGCCGGTGCGCTGACCTCCACGCTGGAGACGCAGGTGCGGCTGGGGCGCGCGGTGGCCGATGCGCGACGACAGCTTGGCCGCAAGGTCAAACGCCCCGAATCGCGCTCGACCTTGCGCGTGGCGGTTCGGCGGTCAAGCATCGACCTTACTCGCCGCCCGAAGGACTGATAGATTGTAGGGATGCCACTTCTCAATCTGTTCTCATCAGCCAAGCAGCCCGACGAGCCGGCGCTGGCGCAAATGCTCAAGTCGTTTTCGACCCTGCTCGCGCACGAGCTGGGCAAACCCGAGCGCTATGTGATGGTGGGCCTGGCGCCCCGCCTGGAGATGAGTTTCGCCGGTAGTCGCGAGCCTGCCTGCTATGCCGAGTGCAAGAACGTCGGGCAGCTACCCGACGAAAAGATCGAACAGCTATCGCAAGTCTTGTGCGAGGCCATCGCCAAGGCCTTGGCCCTGCCCCAGGATCGCATCTATATCGAATTCACCAACGCCGACGGCGCCCTGTGGGGCTTCGATGGTGGCACCTTCGGCTGAGCTCTTGTCACGCACGGTAGCAGCGCGGACCGCGCAATGACGAGATTTCTACGGCGCTACTACGCGGTTCTCATCGCGACGGCTGTGCTCATCCCGCACGCCCGTCTGTTCGATTTCGTCACCGACGACGCCTACATCTCGTTCCGCTATGCACGCAACCTGGCCTTGTCGGGCCAGCTGGTGTTCAACCTGGGCGAGCGCGTGGAGGGCTACACCAATTTTCTGTGGACCGTGATTCTCGCCTTGGGCATCAAGCTGGGGCTCGGACCGGTGGTGCTGTCACGTTTTCTCGGAGTGGCGCTCGGCATCGCCACGTTGGCGGTGGTTGTGCGCATGTCGCTACGCCTGGCCGGCGAGCAGCGCTCGCGCTGGCATCTCGTTGCGCCCATCCTGCTCGCGACCATGGGCGCCTATGCCTGCTGGTGCAGCGGCGGACTTGAGACCCAGCTCTTCACTTTCTTGACCACGCTGGGCTTCGATCTCGTTCTTGCCGAGGTCACGGCGGGCAAGGGTTGCGCCAGCGGCGCGGTCTTCGCCTTCGCGGCCATGACCCGGCCCGAGGGCGCGATGTTCTTCGCGCTAGCGTCGCTGTTCCGCCTCTTGACCAACCTCCGGCGCGAGCGCCGCCTGCTGCCGCGCAGGTTCGAACTGGCCTGGCTGGGGCTTTTCCTTGCCCTGTTCGCGCCCTATTTCGCCTGGCGCTGGCGCTACTACGGTTGGCCGTTTCCCAACACCTTCTATGTGAAGTCGTCGGGCGCGAGCGGAACCTGGAAGCTGGGCGCCTATTACCTGCGGCGGTTCAGCGAGGACTACGGCGTGCATTTCCTGCTTCTGCTCGCCGTGTTCGGCCGGGCCGCGAAGGGCGACAACCGACGTCGCGATCTGCGCCTGCTCGCTGCCCTGGTGTGGCTGGCCTTCGCCGCCTACGTGGTAAAGGTCGGCGGCGATTTCATGGGGCTCTACCGCTTCATTCTGCCGGTGATCCCTCTTGGCGCCGTGGTGCTCGCCGAGTCCGTTCGCCGTATCTACGCTCGCTTTTGCCCCTACCTCGGGGTCTGGGTCCCTGGTCTCGCGCTGGCCGCGGTGGGCGCGGGATTCGTCGTCGGCAGCGCCCACACCAGCCAAGTGGCGCTCACCTTCGTGGGCGCAGACAACGGCATCGACATGCCCGTGTACCTGAAAACCTACGCCGAAGAGCGCATTCCGGTCGGGCAGTGGCTGGGCGCGCACAAGCACCCGGACGATCTGATGACCGTCGGCGGAGCAGGGGTGATTCCCTACTATTCGGAGATCCCGGCCTACGACATTTTTGGCTTGGTCGACGCCACCATCGCCCACGATCCGCGCATGACCGCATCCAATCGGCCTGGCCACCAGAAATGGGGCAGCGACGAGTACATGCTTTCGCGCAAGCCGACCCTCATCACGCACCGCTACTGCATCGGTGGCTCTTGCCCGGTCGACAACGGCTGGACACCGGCGGGCTACGAATGGGTGCGGGCGACGACTTCGCCGCCGGGTCAGAAGCCGGCCTACTACAGCTTCCTCAAGCGCCGCGACCGCGCCTTCGGCCCGTTCCCGATCGCACCTTAGCCTCGACGGCCGGTGTCAGTGCGTCTTCGCAAAAATTCGCCGTCGCATGGCATATGATGGGGCGGTATGGCGCGTTCTACTTCGCCAGCGAATTCGAATTCCAGCGGCAAGGTCCTGCAACGGACCTTGATCGACGATCGCGATGATTCCAATCTCAAGACCGAGCTTTGGTTGACCGTGGTCGAAGCGAAGGAATCGCGGATGATGCCCATACCCGAATCCGGGGAGCTGCGCATCGGCCGGGCCGAGGACAGCGATATCATCCTTGCCAACCCGTCGGTTTCGCGCAACCACGCCGTACTCAAGATTCGAGATGGGAACGTTTCGGTCTTGGACATGGGCAGCGCCAACGGCACGCGCGTTGGTGGCAAGCGTCTACCGCGAGAAGGGGAAGGCCCAGTTCCGCCCGGCGTCGCCATTCTGATCGGCGGCGCCTCTTTGGTGGTCCACCAGCTCGCCAGCTCCGAGAGCTTCGAGCGGCCGGGCCGAGAAGGCAATTCGGCTGTTCGCGAAGTGATCATGGCCAGCGAGCACATCCGGGCGCTCCAGTCGGGCAAGCACGCGCAGGCTTCCGACTCGCCCCACGGGGGACTGGTCGTGGAGTCCGAGGCGATGAAGAAGCTGTACCAGCTTGTCGATCGCATCGCGCCCGGAACCATCGCGGTTCTGCTCACGGGCGAAACTGGGGTAGGCAAGGAAGTCGTGGCGGCCGCCATTCACGAACGTTCGCCGCGGCGGTTCCAGCCTTACTTGCGTCTCAACTGCTCGGCGTTCGCCGAGAACCTCCTTGAGAGCGAGCTGTTCGGCCACGAAGCCGGCGCTTTCAGCGGGGCACGCGCCGCCAAGCCAGGGCTTTTTGAAACCGCCAACGGTGGCACCGTGTTGCTCGACGAGATCGGCGAAATGCCGCTGCCCATTCAGGCCAAGCTCTTGCGCGTGATCGAGACGCGCGAGGTGATTCCCATCGGCGGCACGCGCGTGCGCAAACTGGACGTGCGCTTTCTTTCCGCCACCAATCGCGATCTGCGCGAGAGGATCCGCAAAGCACAGTTTCGCGAGGATCTCTATTTCCGTTTGAGCGGCGTCACTGTCGAGGTGCCGCCCTTGCGCACGCGCCGCTCGGAGATCGCGCCTTTGGCCAAATTGTTCGCGGCCGAGGCGGCGGAGGCGCTCGGCCGCAAGGGACAGCCCGAGCTGGCGCCGGATGCGCTGCGTTTCTTGGAAGAACAGCCGTGGCCGGGCAACGTCCGCGAGCTGCGCAACTGCGTGGAGCGCGCGGTCTTGCTATCCACCTCGAACACCTTGACCGTGGACGCCATCGATCCGAATCGCGAGCGCCTGCAGCCACGCAAGACCGATAGAACGATGGAGATCGTTCTCGATCGCAACACCTCGGAATCCTCGGAGATGGAAAAGATCCAGGAGGCGCTGTCGCTGTGTGCTGGCAACCAGACCCGGGCCGCGGCGCTGCTGGGCATCGCGCGCCGAACCTTGGTCAAGAAGCTCGCGTCCATGGGCCTGCCGCGTCCGCGGCGCTGAAGGCGGAAGGCTGGAGGCTGGAGGCTGGAGGCCTGATGAAGGCTGGAGGCCCGATGAAGGCTGGAGGCTGGAGGCAACAGCCTGGAGCCTGGAGCTACAGCCTGGAGCCTACAGCCTGGAGCCTTTTTCCTACGGCCTCCAGCCTCCAGCCTGGAGCCTTCTGCCTGGGGGGCCGGGACACCAGGTCCCGATCTCAATCCGAGACCAACTTGAGATCGCGCGGATAGAGATCGCCTGCGCTCTGGACGAAGTAAGGCCGCGAAATCACACGCGGTCGCAGGTGGCACGCGGAGTGCATTAGGTGCGACCATCATGATTCCATGCTGTTTCGCCATCATTCCCGACCGCTCCCATCAGCCGCTCGCTCTGTTCGCCGATCTTCAGGATGCCATGGACTGGGGCTTGAGCCGCCTGGGCGGAAATTCGTTCCGCATCAAATACATCTCCATCGCTCGCATCGAGAGCGAAGACGCCGCGCCGAATCCCGTCGAGAAGACCCATCAACTATTGCGTTCCTAGACTATCTATTTGGGCTCGTCAGGCGGGGCTTTGGGCAGTGCCGAAGCCTCCTTATCACTGGCTCCGCCTGACGAGCCCTTAGCTTAGCTTGTTGCTTGTTGCACGGCCGGGCGGCTTGGGCATGATGGTCTCGCGTGATCGTACTGCTCCTGCTTTTCGTCGCTGGGCGCTGCCTCGTTCCGATGGACGAGACGGATGTCTTCTTCAATCTGCGCCTGGGCGAGATCGTGCTCGGCAGTGGGCATGTGCCGACGGAAAACCTGCTCTCGTTCACCTATCCGCACGCCACGGACATCAACCTGGCCTGGCTGTTCCAGATCGTTCTTGCGCTGGCCCACCGCGCGGCTGGGATCCCGGGAACCGTGCTGCTCAAGACTGTCTTGGTGCTGGGCACGTGGGCGCTGCTTTTTCGTGTGGCCGTGCGGCGCGGCGCTGCCGTCGTACCGGCCGCGCTGGTTCTGGCGCTTGCCGCATGGGCCGCAGAGCCGCGCTTTGTCGAGCGTCCGCACCTTGTGACGTTTCTAGGATTGGCGTTGCTTCTTCTGGCCATCGAGCGCGCCGAGGCCAAACAGCCGCGCCTGCTGTGGTGGCTCGTGCCCGGTGGACTTCTGTGGGCGAACGCCAACTCGTGTTTCTTTCTCGCGCCGACGCTGCTCTTGTTCTACGGTTTCGGGGCCTGGCGGGATGGGCTTGGCGCCGAGGCGCGCCGGGCGGTGAAGGTGGCGCTGGCAATGATCCCGTTCATGTTCGCCACGCCGTCCGGGTTTCGCGCGCTGACCTACGTCGCGAATCACTTTCGCATGCCCACCCTGCGGCCGCTGCAGGAATACCGGCACGCACAGTGGCCGCTCGACGGGCCGTTCTTTTTCTTGGCCGCAGGATTGCTGTTGGCAGGTCTGCTGCCGTGGCTACATCGCCGGTTGCCGACCCTGCTGCCCACGCGTGTGCTTCTTCCCTGCGCGGTGCTGGGCATCCTCGGCGGGTTGCGCATTCGCTTCGTGGCCGAGTTCGCTATGCTGACCGGGCCGGCGCTGGCGGTTGCCTTCACGCGCCTCCTGCCGTGGCTAGCCGGGCGATGGCCGGCCCGGATCTCCGCGGGGCTGCTCGTTGTCTTTACCGCGGCGCCGCGCGTGGCTTCGCTCGCGGAGGGCGGGCGAGCGTTCGACATCGGTCTTGAACCTGACCTCGTGCCGCTTGCCGCCGTGGATTTCGTCGAGAAACACGGGCTACGCGAACGCATGTACAACGATCTCGAGGTCGGCTCGTACCTGACCTGGCGGGGTTGGCCGCGCTATCGCGTGTTTCAAGACCCACGCATCAATGGCTACCCCGAGTCGTTCCACGCCGTGCTCCGGCGGGCCGACCTTTCGCGTGCAGAGTGGCAGAGTCTCCTCGATGGTTTCGCCGTCACGTCCGCGCTCGTGACCTTTCCTTCGCTCAATCCGCGCGCTGCCCTCTTCGATCCCGGCCTTTGGGCGCTGGTCTACCGAGCGAACGACGGGTTGGTTTTTGTCCGTCGGCCCGTGCCCGGCGGTCTAACCGAGATTCCGTTGACCTTTGCCTATTCGTCGGACAGTGGTCTTGTGGCCACGCCACTCGACGAACCACCGGCCGGCGTCGACGTACCCCTCTGCGAATGGCAGCGTCGCGTGGGCGACCACTATCGATCCGTCGGGGACACGCGCAGGACGCTTCACCACTACGAAGCCGCGATGGGTGCGGATCGTGCCGGCGCGTGCAGCATGGACGTACGTGAATCGGCGGGAATTCTTTCCTTGCAACTCGGGGATCCGGCCAAAGCGGCGCAATGGCTCGACGGCGCGACCAGTGCAGTGGCCAGAACCAACCATGGATTTGCCTTGCTGGCATTGGGGCAACCAGCCCAGGCGTTAACGGATTTCGAAAGCGTGCTCGAGGGCGAACCCCGCAACGACGAAGCGACCTTCGGCCGCGGCTTGTGCTTGGTTGCGCTCAGCCGTGGCAGCGACGCCGCGGAAGCATTCGAGGCACTGCTTGCGCGCTCGCCCAACCACGTGTCCGCGCCCGTGGCAAGACAACAACTCGAGCGCCTACGCCAGGGCGGGAGAAGGTAATCGTGGCCAGCACTCGCGCCCGCCGAAGTCTGAGGCTGGGTCTCCTCGGGCTTGTTGCCGTCGCGGGGCTGGCGACCGCGCGCCTTGCCGCCCTGGCGCGAGCAGCGCCGACCGACTTCGACGACGCGTACGTGTACGTTCGCTACGCCATTCATCTGCTCGCCGGGCAAGGACTGGCGTGGAATCCGGGCGAGGGCTCAGTGAATGGCGTGACCAGCTTGCTGCACCTCGGGGTCGTCGCGCTCGTGAAGACGATGCTACCGTCGCTCACGCCAGCGGCCGTGTTGCAGGTCGCATCGGGTGGTTCGGCCATTGGTTTCTTGGCGGCGTTGGTAGCAACCGCGGCCCTGTGTAGCCGGCACCCGCGCCTTCAGCGCAACTGGATCTTCTGGACCGCAGTCATCCTTGCGCTGGTGGCGTTTCGCGAGGCCTTCGGTTTTCACGCCAGCACGGGGATGGACACTATGCTTGCGGCGCTGTCCAACGCCGCGTTGGTGTTCTGCACTTTGCAGTTCGCGAGGACGCCGAACCGGTCGCGGGCACTCTTGGCGGCACTGGCTTCGCTTTTGGCCGTGCTTGCTCGGCCCGACAATTTGCTTTGCGCGCTTCTCTGTCCAGTTCTGGCGCTCGTGCTGCTCGCACCCAAGTCCAAGGGCAGGCCCCTTGCCACGTTCGCTTTGATTTTCGGCGGATTGCTCGCGCTTCTCATTCTTGCGGAGTGGCTGTTGCTTGGTTCGCCGCTGCCGCTTTCATTTTTCGCCAAGCAGCCCTGGTACTACGGCGGCTTTGCCGGCGAATTCGCCTGGAACCCGTTCATGTTCCTGAAGGTGTTCGCGCTTTCGGCTTGGCCATTCGTCGTTGCGTTGATCCTATTCGCGGATCGCGAAGGTCTACGCCGTGCGGTCGTGCTGCTCTTGCCGCCACTCGCAACCATGGTGGTGCTTTGCCGATTCAATCAGATCATGGGCCACCTCGGCCGTTTCTACTATCCGTTTCTGCCCTTCTTTGTCGCGGCAGGTGTGCTGGAATTCGACGCGTGGCTGGGCCGAATGCGCACGGGCCGCGCCGCCAGTGCGGCCGCCATGGCCTGGCGAACAGGGATGGCCATCGGGGTCATCCTGGTCGGAAGTCTTTCACTTTCGCTTGCGGCGGATCGCTACAGCGGACGCGCGCGAACCCAGACGCTCGTGTCATTTGACGGCTTTCACACATCGGCGCAAACGTCCTTGCCCGAACTCGACTCCTGGCAGGCCGCGCACGCGATCGCAGACATGGCCATGGCGGCGCCCGCCGGCACCAGCTTCGCCATGTCCGAGCACGGCCTGCCGGGCGCCATGGCTTCGCAGATCACGATCATCGACTTGCTTGGCTTGCACGACACGTACTTCGCGCGCCACGGGTTCTCCGCGGCCGAATTTTTCCGCCGTAGGCCGGACGTTATCTGGCTACCTCACTCCGACCACACGCAGATGTTGCGGGACATTTTGGGCAGCGAGGAATTCTGGAACCACTACGTCTTCTATCCGGAGGCCTTCTTCCACGGCATTGCCCTGCGCACCGACAGCCCGAATTTCACCTGCCTCGAAGAACTTGTGTCGGCGCAATGGCAGAAGGCCTATCCCGGTTTGGCCATGGCCGACTATCGGGCGGTGCGCGGGGATTGACTCCTGCCCACTTGCCGCGGCGTCCGATGGCCCTTCAGGGGCTTGACCTTCAGCCGCGCACGCGGCATACGTTTGCCTCCCGATCGGAGAGATGGCCGAGTGGCCGAAGGCGCCTGATTCGAAATCAGGTTTACCGAAAGGTAACGTGGGTTCGACTCCCACTCTCTCCTCTCCGCAAAAACTAAATAGAATACGCGTGAGTGACGGCGGGCTTTGCCCGACGGCACTCGTCGCGGGGGTTCTAAAGGACCCTCCCAGGGTCCTTCTTAACATACGCGTGAGTGACGGCGGGCTTTGCCCGACGGCACTCGTCGCGGGGGTTCTAAAGGACCCTCCCAGGGTCCTTCTTAACATACGCGTGAGTGACGGCGGGCTTTGCCCGACGGCACTCGTCGCGGGGGTTCTAAAGGACCCTCCCAGGGTCCTTCTTAACATACGCGTGAGTGACGGCGGGCTTTGCCCGACGGCACTCGTCGCGGGGGATTTGAAGGACCCTCCCAGGGTCCTTCTTGAAAATGGAGAGATGCCCGAGTGGCCGAAGGGGCATGATTGGAAATCATGTGTACCGCAAGGTACCGTGGGTTCGACTCCCACTCTCTCCTCAACTATAATGGGAACCCTGGGAGGGTTCGCTGCGCCCTCGGCACCCGCCTCCCACCCTACCTCCCCCTCGCTACGCTCGGCCTCGCCAAACCCTCCCGCGCTCTGGCTCCAGCGGGCAAAGCCCGCCTACGCCAACGCGATCATAACGAAGTTTCTCAGCCCAACCCTCCCGCGCTCTGGCTCCAGCGGGCGAAGCCTGCCTACGCCAACGCGGTCATAGCCAAGTTTCCCATCCCAACCCCATCCGCGCTCTGGCTCCAGCGGGCAAAGCCCGCCTACGCCAACGCGGTCATTGCGAAGTTTCCGATCCCTAACCAGCGAGGCAAGGAGCGACGATGCAACCGCACATTTCACCGCGCATTCCCGTCATGACCACCATGGATCCGCCGCCCGGCTTCGTGGTCGAGAAGGTTCTCGGCTCTTGCTGGGGTATCACGGTTCGTTCGCGCAGCGTGGTCGGCACTATGTGCGCTGGCTGCCAGACGTTCTTCGGCGGCGAGATCACGGCCCTGACCGAGCTGGCCAACGATGCGCGCACGCAAGCCATGAAGCGACTGGAAGAACACGCGGTGGCGTTGGGCGCCGATGCCGTGCTGATGATGCGCTTCGATTCGGGCGAGCTGATGCAGAACACGAACGAGATCGTCGCGTACGGCACGGCGGTCAAGCTTTCGCCCAAACTCTCGTGACGGTTCCGCGCATCCCTCCGCCCCTGGCTCTTCGCATCGATCGCCTCGCTTGGTGGGCGCATCTGTATCACCGTTTCGCGCATCATCCCCTGTGCGATGTCTACCGCGGCGAGGTCTTGCGGGTTGGCAGGCGCTTCCGCGTGTGCAAGGGCTGTACGTTTCTGGCCGCGGGCTTGGTTGCGGGTGTTGCGGCTGGGGCATGGGTGGGGCCATCGCCTTTGTGGGGCGTGGGCGCCCTGTCGCTGGCGCTCGTGCTGGGCGCGATGTCCTTGCGCGTGCGCATGCCGAAGATCGTGGGACGTTTGCTTCCGGGCGCGGGGGTGGGGATCTCCTTGTGGGCGGGCTGGGCGTGCGCGCTTGCGGCTTTGCTTTTCGTGGCCGTCGCTGGCGCTCTTTACCGCCGCAGAGGCGTCGACCGTCGTCGCTGCGAAACCTGCGACGAACGACTGCATCGCCCTTGCTCCGGCTTCGCATCCATCGTTCGCCGCGAGCGCGCGTTCCGGCGGCGGGCGAATCGTTGGCTTGAGGTGATGCCGAAGGCGCCTGCCAGCCGCACGGGTGATGGCGGCCGGTGAGAATTCTGCCAATCGGACACGTCCGGTCACGCTCTTGGACCCCTCACATTCCAGGCAATGATCCGAAGGCCAGGCGCACGCCGAAGCCTAGGGTGGCCTCTCTTGTGTAGGCTGCCAGTCCCTTGCGATGACCGACGTCGCCTGAGGCGAAGACCATGAGGTCGCCGAGGGTGCCAGGGACGGCGATGCCGAGCAAGCCGCGCACGAGGTAGGCGTCGGGATAGCTGCGCTCGCCGAGTGTGGTGCCGAAAAGGTATTCGGCGTAGCCCGAAAAGAAGGGATGAATCCCGCGCCAGGCGGCATAGCGCAGGTGCAGGTCGAGGCCAGGGCCTTGGCTATAGCTCGATCGGTCTGGGAGAAAGAAATCGTCGAGCGCGCGGATGATGATGAGCCAGTGTCCACGCCAAAGGGCCGTGGCGACGTCGAATACGACCGCGTCGCCAACGATGGGACGGTCGGAGTAGTCGATGGCGAATCCGCCGCCGTTCGCGCCAGTGTAGTGCTCGCTTTCGTGGCGAAGGCGAAGTGTGAATTCGAGCGCGCAGCGGTTGCACAGGCGGTGTCCGAGGTCGTCGAAAGCAAGCGAGGCTTGGAGCGAGAAGGCGCCACGCCAGAAGTGGATCTGCTGGGATGGCCAGACGCTGAACCCGGTCTGCTCGTCGCCCTCGAGTTCGAGGAGACCGTAAAACCCGGGCCGGAGGGTGAGTCCGCGGTCTCGGTAGGCGGCGAATCCGAATTCGCCCGCGGCGGTCCGCACCCCGCGTGGGGCCATGGCAAGCGCGAATGCGGGCGCATCACGGGAGGCGGAACGTGAGAATGGAATTGCGCGCGGGAAGCCGAACTGGTCGCCGCCGGGGGCGGGAGGTGTAGTAAGTGTGGGAAGTGCGGCAAGTGTGGAAGGTGTGGAAGGCGGGGAAGGCACGTCGGTCGCTTGCCTCGGACTGTCGTCGGCGCGCGCGAAGGTGGCGAGGGTGGCAATAGACGAAAGCGCCAGAAGGTGCAGAAGGCGCGGCCATGGAATGAAGCACAACCTCACTGCAGGACCTCGTCGAATTGGAAGCTGGCCAAGTGGAGTTCGCGTGCCGCGAAGCTACCGGCGGCATAGGCGATGTGGATCACGCGGCCGCCGTCGCCGCGAAGGGAGGTCTGTTCGGCGCCGCCGTCGAGCAAGGTGCCCGGTGCGGGTGCGATCGCCGTGAACAACGGAATCGGGTTGCCGAAGGACCCATCTGGCGCGCTGCCGAGCCGGAGCGAGACCTTGCCGTCGAATGGATTGGTCAGCACCACGGTGCTGCGGCCATGAAATGGGCTGTACGAAAGGCTCACGTTGGCAAGATCATCGAGGACCTGGGTCGCTTGAGTCCGGCTTGCGCTCCAGCCCTGGAAGGCATCGAAGTATTCGTAGGCTGCGATGATTCCGGCGCTGCCGGGCGGGACCCGTGCCAAAGTACAGCTTTGCATCAGCGAGGCGGGTTGCCGGCAAGCCAAGAGATAGGCCATGCTCGCGTCGACAAATGCCGAGCGGATCGGAAGCTCGTCGCCCAGCCAGAGGACGGTCGACCCGGCTGCATCGACGACGCGCGCGCAGGTGCCGGCGATAGTATCGAGCACGCAGATGCCGGTACCGAGAAGCTGGAGGTCGAACGGATCTGGCCCCGCGAGCACGTGGTCGTAGTAGAGGTAGCCCAGGCCGCCAGCGCTGAAGCCGGCCTTGGGCACAAGCATGAGGGCACGACCATCGCTCCTGCCGGCATTGGCGATGGTCTCCGCATCGTCGAGAGCGAGAAGCGCGGCCGGGCTGCCGTCCGGCCCACGAAGCAGATCAGTTGGACCAGCACAGGCGGCGTCGGCACTCGGAATCCAAATAGCGGGCCCGGGCGCAGCCGATCCATCGACGAGGATCGCGGACTGAAAAATCCAAAGCGCACCGTCCGGATAGGCAAGGGTCGCCGGAGCGGTCCAAGCCGCGACAGACGCTGGTGCGGACACCACACAGTCGCGCAGCAACGTCCCGGCTTTGGGTGCTTGGGTCGTGGGCGATTCTGTGCCGAGATTCTTCACGCAAGCGGCGAAAAGCAAAAGCGCGAGAAGCAAGCTGCGTTCTCTCGAAAGGCGCGATGGCGGCACAAGCAAGGTATCCTCAACTCAGCATCATGCCACGTCCATCCACGAAGGAAACGGTGAACGGCGAGCTCTTGCTCGCAGGCGTGGCGCCATGGGATAGATTGGCGTCGCAACCGTCACCGGAGGTTCCATGCACGCCGTCGCCATCTCAGGAAGTCCGCGCAAACACGGCAACACCGAGACGCTGCTTCAGCGTTGTCTCGACGGATTGTCTGCCAGGGGCGTCTCCGGCGAACTGATCTTGCTTCGGGACAAGACCATCAAGGGCTGCCGTGCCTGCGAGATCTGCCGACGCAAAAAGGACAAGCGCTGCAACACCCGCGACGACGACTTCCATCCCGTGTTCGAGGCCATGCTGAAGGCCGACATCATCGTGGTCGGCTCGCCGGTCTATTTCGGCTCGGCCACGCCCGAGATGATGGCTCTGCTCGATCGCGCCGGCTACGTGGCCAAGGTTAACGGCGACCTGTTTTCGCGCAAACTGGGCGGTCCCATCGCGGTCGCTCGGCGCGCCGGCCACAACTTCACCTACGCCCAGCTTTTGTTCTGGTACATGATCAACGACATGATCGTTCCCGGTTCTTCGTACTGGAACGTCGCTCTCTCTCGCGAGCCGGGCGAAGTGCTGAAAGACACCGAGGCCCTCGCCACCGTCGATCGCTTCGCCGAGAACCTGGCCTGGCTGGCCGCGCGAACCGCGACGTAGAATCCTGGACACACGCAAGCCTTCCGTATCAGGATGCGGGCGTGTCTGCGATTGTCTTGGCCTTGTGGCTCGCGTATCCAGGGACGGAGGTCACGGGCGACAGTACTTGCCCGACGCCCGTCGAGGTTCGGGAGCAGTTGGCCGCGATGGCGGTCGCCACCGCGGAAGACGCTGCTGTCAAGCCGGGCGCGCACATGGCGAATGTCTCTAGCGCCGGCTCCGGCGTACACGTCGAGTTGCTCGGCGAGGACGGACGGCTGATGGCCGAAAGAACCCTGGAACGAACGGGTTCGTGCGGCGAGGTCGCCGAGGCGGTTGCCGTGATCCTCTCGGCCTGGGAGGCCAAGTTCAATCCTAATCTCGAGACGCCGGTGGTGCGGCTGCCCGCCCCTGCGCCGTATGAACCCGTGACCAACGCCGTAGTCGAAGAGCCGAAACCACAGCCAGGTCGGCCCGTGTCCTTCGACGTTGGTTTGGCGGCGATCGCCTCGATCGCGGACGGCGATGCCGCGTACGGGGCGAAGCTCGCAGGGTGCTTGTTCCCGACCGGCAATTCAGTTGGCCTGGATGTCGCGCTGTCAGCGACATCGACGCATACGCAATCCATCGCTACGCCGGCCAGCGCCGCGCAGTGGACGCGCGCCGCTTTGTCGGCCGGCCCCACGTACCGCCTCGGGCGAAGTGCGGCCATGCTGGACGTTCATGCTGGGGGCGTGCTTGCAGCGCTGCACGTGCAAGGGACAGGGCTCGCGTCGACTTCCTCGGACACCAGCGCGCAGCTCGGTTTGACCGCTGGACTTCGCTTCATACTGGCCTTTGACAACGTGGCCGGCTGGATTGGCACGGACGTCTACGCGTACCCCGGCCAAGATCGCCTAACCATCGGGAACTACGGCGAAGTGGGCCAGCTGCCCCGTGTGGACGTCCAAATCTCCTTGGGCGTTAGCGCTGGGCGATTTCCCTGAAAGGTTTGGGGCGCCCCAAAGCACAAGAGAACGTCGCCATGTCCTTGCCTAGCTCGGATACCACGCCCATGGCCGAAGGACCTTCGGGGATTCCGAATCTCGATGCGCTCTATCGCGCGCACGCGCCCGCCGTCGCGCGCTGGGCGGCCAAGCTGGCTGGGCCCTGCGCAGACGTCGAAGATCTCGTGCACGAGATTTTTCTGGTGGCGCGGCGACGATTGCCCGAGTTTCGCGGCGACGCCAAGGTCACCACCTGGCTCTACCGAATCACCGAGCGCGTGGCGCTGGAAAATCGCCGCAAGGATCGTTTCCGGCGCTGGTTCTCGCACGCGCGCCGAAGCGAAATCGAGGGAGCGATTTCCCAGCCTCATCTGACGCCGGTGGATGAACTCGAGCGCCGGCAGTCGAGCGAGACGGTCTATCGCATCCTCGACCGCATGCCCGATAAGTACCGGACCGTGATCATTCTCTTCGAGCTCGAGGAGCTGTCGGGCGAGGAGATCGCCGCGCTGACCGGGCTGAAGGTGGCGACGGTTTGGGTGCATCTGCACCGGGCGAGAGAGCGCTTTCTTGCCGAAGTGAGACGCGTTTCGAGGAGAAGCACATGAAGCAGCAAACGACAACGGATCGCCGGACTCAGGTCGACGAGCGCGCGCCCATTCGCGAACGCTGGACCGCGCAGCCGCCTGGCGCCAGCGACGAGGCCGTGGCCGGGGCCATGCTGCGATCCGCAGCGCTGGTGCGGCCGTTCGGCGCGACAGAGCTGGACAAGGTTGGCGCGCGCCTGCGTGGCAAAGAGCGCTTTCGGCCACGCCCCCTTGCGTTGCAGTTGGCCATTGCGGCCAGTCTCGTTCTCTTGGGCGGCGTGCTGTCGGCCGCTGTTACGCACGTTCTGCGCGCACCCTCCCAAGACAAGCGCGATCTTCCCGTCGCACCGCCGGCCAGCAAGCCGGTTCGCCGCGCTTTGCTGGGGTCGTCGCGTCCGGCATCGGTGATCTCTCCAGCGCTGTCCGCGGCTGAGCCCTTGCCCGAGCCAGCGCCACCGGCAACTCGACCCGTGGTCATGCGTCCCAATCGCGCCATGGCCATCAGGCAGGAACAGGCAGCAGTTGCACCGCCGTCGTCTGTCGAGCCGCCACTCGCCCCGCCGCCCGCCGCGGGTCCATCTTCTTTGGCCCAGGAATCGCGAATTCTTGCCCGAGCCATCGCCGAGCTGAGGCAGGAAGGCGACGCTGAACAGGCCTTGGGGATCCTCGACCAGCATCGCGCCGAATTCGGCGCCAGCGGTGTGCTCACGCCCGAGGCGAACGCGACCAGAATCGAAGCCCTGCTGCAACTCGGCCGCCACGTTCAGGCTCTGGCGCTGCTTGATGCTCAGTTCCTTTCCGCGACTGGCGTTGGGCGCGAGATGCTGGTGGCGCGGGCCGAACTGCGCGCTGACCGAGGCAGGCGCGCCTCTGCGCTGCACGACTTCGACTTGCTCCTGCGAGCAGAAGCGCCCGCCGACTTCGTGACCGAGCGAGCCCTCTACGGCCGCGCGGTCTGTCGTGGAAAAGCGGGCAACTGGGAAGAAGCGCGAAAGGATTTCGAGCGCTATCTCGCGACCTTCCCCGACGGAAAATTCGCCGACAAAGCACGCGCGGCAATGAATCGGTGAAAGGTTTCGAGGCGCCCACTCCACAAGCAGCTCATGGAGGCAGCAATATGATGAAGAGATCCTACTTGGCATTTCTCGTGGTTTTCGGTGCCTGCGATAAGGACCATCAGTTGGGACTGGTTGATCCGGATTCTATCGCCGATAGTTCGGTTCCCGATGCGCCAGGTAATCTCTCCGGGGAAGCTAACGGCGGCGTGCAAGCAACCACTAACAACGATTGGGATGCGGCGGGTCCCCTCGACAATGTTCAATCGTGGACTGGCTATATCGAGAACTACAAGTTCACATCCGGCTCCGATGTCATCAAGTTCACCTTTGGTATCGATGGAACTGGCCAGGTCGTTGGCAAGGTCTATTTGGGCAACGGCACACCGCCCCCTCCTGCCACCGACCCGAACGTCGGATATCCGCCTGGCTACTTCGACAGCTACGATGTATCTGCCCATGGCCACATCGAAGAAGGATTTGCCTACTCCATGATCGGTGCTGTCTATTCCTCTCGTCGGCTACAGTTCAGTTTCGAAGGCAGCGAGCTATGGGCGGGTTGGTGTGCATTGCAGACTCCGATTCCGGGTTCAAGTTTTTGCCTTCCAAACTGGGGTGGCGGGATGCAAGGGTATCCCAGTAGTTGCGGTCAAACCGACCCCACCGGAAAAGTGGTTCCCGTCGATTGTGGAAAATTCCAGCTCTGCTACAGAGAATTGATGTGCAACTGCTCGATGTACGCCTGCTCGGTCAATCCAACCGATAGATACAGCTTTGATCTCGTAGTCTCCGATAGCGACGCCAGCGGTGGTACGACGATGGGGCAGAACGTCCACTTCACCAAAGACCCGTAGGTGCGTTTTGGATGTTTCGGCAAGAACCACGCTGGCGCTGTGCCTTGGCGTTGCCTATCTTCTTCGCGGGCTGTGCGGACGAACCCTCCAAGTGGGCCTACAATACTTGTGGCGATCCGAATGCCGTCGATTTCAGCCCTTGGGATGGCGGTGGAAGTGCAGCGAGCCCTCCGGCTGATGTGAACTCTCTCCTCGACGAAATGACCGCGCTCGGTGGACTGGCTCGCCGGGCACGGAATCCATTTCGGACTTGCATGGTGTCTTCCTATGACCGAAGGTCGAAAGTGGCGCAGGCGTCGAGCGAAACGCCCACGGGCTGGTACGCCAACCACGACTGGGAGAACTACCTGGGCGTCGAGGCGGGTCCGAGCGGGCATGGAGAATTCGTTCTTCTAGACGCCGACGGCCCCGGTGCCATTGTCCGCATCTGGAGCGCGACACCGTCCGGGACCCTGCGCATCTACATCGACCAGGCGGCGAGCCCGGCGCTTGAAGTACCCATGGATGCGTTGCTATCGGGCCAAATTACGCCGTTCGTTTCTCCCTTTGCAGGCAAGACCGCCAAGGGTGGCAACCTGGAATTCCCGCTGCCGTTTCGCAAACACGTGAAAGTCGCGTGGGAAGGTTCAGGCGGCTTTTACCAGGTCGCCTACCGCAAGTACTCCGACCCCTCGACGGATCTAGCCTCGTTCGACTTCTCCGAGATCGATCTTCCAAGGCTGGATACCGTGCGAGCCGGAATGCAGGTGCCTGCTCTGCTAGACAACAGTACCGCCAACGAGCAGACTGTGCTGTCGACTTCATCGCCAGAGTTCTCTATCGCCGCCTCGCCTACCGGCGAAGAGATCGTGTCCCTGCAAGTTCGTCCCAATCTTGTCGATCCAGCCAGCCTGCGTGGCAGCGTGCTTTCCCTTCGCTTCGACGGCCAAGAAACCGTGCGGGCGCCGCTCGGCGACTTCTTCGGGGCCGGACCAGGGCTGCTGCCTCATGCGACCCTGCCGCTGGAAGTGACCGCCGAGGGAGAGCTGTCCGCACGCTTTGTCATGCCCTTTGGACAATCGGCTGTCGTGCGCATCGACGCCGTGCCGGGACTTGAAGCCGCGATTGCGGTTTCCCATCGGGCAGCAGCGTTTGACCAGAACACCCACTACTTCCACGCGCACTGGGGCGCGCGCGGCCCTATGCCAACGCGACCGTATCGCGACATCGCGCTTGCCGATCTCGCAGGCGAAGGCACCTACGTCGGGACCTTTCTCGCCGTGGGAAATTCTTCCTCCGCCTGGTGGGGAGAAGGCGACGAAAAGATCTGGGTCGATGACGATACTTTTCCAAGTCTCTTTGGCACCGGCACCGAGGACTATTTTGGCCAAGCCTATTGCTCGCCCGAGATCTACAACCATCCGTATCGCGCGCAATCCCTGGCCGCCGGCGGATTCAGCGCCGCCAAGGGGTTGTTTTCGCTCCTGCGCGCCCATGTTCTCGACCCCATCCGCTTTTCTAGCAAGCTCAAGTTCAATCTCGAACTCTGGCACTGGGACGAAGCCGCGCAGGTGACCTTTGATACCGTCGCCTACTTCTATCTTTCACAGAATGGCATCGACAACATGCCGCCCGCTGCGAGCGCTGGTTTTCGACTCTCCCCGATCGAGCCGTAGGTGCGTTTTCGCGTCGGCGCATTGGCTTCTTCCAGTTCCTTGTTGGTCAAGACCATATCTCTAGCCAGCTGGAACCATATGCGTATACTAGTGCGATGGAACCTCTGAGGAAGGTAACGGCGAATATCCCGCGGGACGTGCTCGACCATGCGCAACGGCTGACGGGCAAGGGCATCACGTTGACGCTGGTCGAGGGTCTGAAGGCGCTCGATAGAAATGCTCGCCGCTCGGCTCTGCGTCAGCTGCGCGGCAAGGTGCGGTTCGAGCTCGACCTGCAAAGGACTCGCCGTTGATTTTGGTCGACACCTCGGCATGGATTGCCTTCTTTCGCGACCGCGGTCCGGCGGCCGGTGTGGTGGATCAGGCCCTCGAAGACGATGAAGCAGCGTTGTGCGGACCCGTGCTGACCGAACTTCGCCGCGGATTCAAGTCCGGCACAGATCGCAACAAGACACTTTCTCTCTTCTCGTCCTGCCACCAGCTTGCCCAGCCTGCCGATCTGTGGGACGAGGCCGGTGACCTTGGATTCGCGCTCGCGCGCAAGGGCATCTCGGTCAGAAGCCTGGACTTGCTGATCGCGACCTATGCCCTTTTCCACAGAACTCCAATCCTGACTCTCGACAGTGATTTCCGTTCGATGGCCCGTGCCGGCGTCGGTCTGCACTTGATCGATCTTTGATTCCTGCGCTTTTGGACTGCGCCTCAATCGCAGTCGATTCTATTGGAGGTCGTACCTGGGCATTTCTCGACTTGGTTATCCTGCTTCCCCGGTCCAGCGCCTGTAGGCGCGCCGCACGTAAGCCAAGCGCTCGCCGACGGTGGGATAGCGGCGGCGGAACCAGCGTACCAAGGCCTGGGTGTGCACGGTTTCCTCGGGCGAAAGCGGACTCGCCAGGCGCCTTCGCCACTCGTCGAGCGGCAGGGGCTGCTCGGCCAAGGATTTCAGCCTGGCTCGAAGTTCAGGCGAGGCAGGGCGGACTTCATCGCTCATGGTTTGAGTTCCTCGGTGAGCAGAGTCTGCAACAGCCGGATATCCTCGAGGTCTTTGGGACGCAAAGAGAATTGCTTGGTGAGGATGAGGTCGGCGACGCTTGGGATGGCGACCGGCGTCTCGGGATCGAGGTGCAACGTCTGGCGCCGCTTCCAAAGATCGTCAAAGGCGACCACCAAACCGTCCGCCGTCGAAACCGATCGCGCTGCAAGCACGTCCACGTGTTCGTCGTTCTCCAGTACATAGCGACCCCTGCTGTGTATCTCTTCAGGCGTGTGGCTGGCGATCAAACCCAAGGATTCGACAGCTGCATTGAAAGCCGCAACGTCGTCGGGGTGAACCCAGAAGTCATAGTCAGCGGTCAGCAAGGGCAGTCCCAGTGCAACCAGGGCTCGTCTTCCAATAAGCAACGCGCGAGTGCAACTTTCGGCAATACGCCGAAAGAACTCGCGTTCGTCGAATTTCGTGGCCTCCACGGACGCAAGTATATCGCGAATCGTCCTCGTCGTCCGCGAGGGAGCAACGAGGCCCGGGTATTCTCTTCCCGGACCTCCTTCGTCTCCGTGTCCTCCCCGCTCTCCGTGCGCTCTCCTCTTCTTACTTCTGGTCCAGCACCTTGATGGGCGGCATCTCCTTGCCTTCCAGGTATTCCAGGCTGGCGCCGCCGCCGGTGGAGACGTGGGTCATCTTGTCGGCCAGGCCCATCTTCTCGACCGCCGCGGCCGAGTCGCCGCCACCGATGACGGTGACCGCGCCTCGCCCCGTAGCGGCTGCGATGGCTTGTGCTACGGCCAGGGTGCCGGCCGCGTAGTCGGGGGCCTCGAACACGCCCATGGGGCCGTTCCATACGATGGTGCCGGCCTTGCCGATGATGTCGCTGAACGCCTTGATGGTCTTGGGGCCGATGTCCATGCCCATGAGTCCATCGGGAATGTTGGCGCCCGCCACGACGGTTGGCTTGTCGCCGGTCATGGCCTTGAAGTCGAAGGCGCTGGCGGCCGCGTGATCGCTGGGCAGGACGATCTTGCCGCCGGCCTGGCCAAGCAGCTTCTTCATTTCCTCGACTTGATCTTCTTCGACCCGGCTCTTGCCCACGGTCGCGCCGCTGGCCTTTAGCAACGTATACGCCATGGCGCCGCCGATGAGGATGTTGTCGACCTTACCGAGCAAATTCGAGATCAGCTTGATCTTGTCGCTGACCTTGGCCCCGCCCAGGATGGCCACGAACGGTCGCTTGGGCGACGACACGGCTTCGTGCAGGTAGCGGATCTCTTTTTCAACCAGGTAGCCAGCGACGGCGGCGCCGCCCTTGGCTTGGATGGCCTTGGCCACGCCGAACATGCTGCCGTGCTTGCGGTGGCAGGTGCCGAAGGCATCGTTGACATAAAGGTCGCCCAGCTTGGCCAGGCCAGCCACGAACTCATCGTGCTTCGCCTGCTGCTCGGCCGTCAGCTTCTTGTCGGGGTTTTTCTTCGCCTTGTCGGGCATGGTCTCGCCAGCGTGGAAGCGCACGTTCTCAAGCAGGACGACATCGCCCGCTTTCATTCCCGCAACCAGCGCCTCGGCCGCCGCGCCGATGACCTCGTTCGGACCCAGCTTGACGGGCTTGCCCAGCAGTTCGCCCAGGCGATCGGCGCAGGGCTTGAGGCTGCCTTCGGGATCGTAGGCGCCGTCGGGCCGGCCGAGGTGGCTCATGAGCACGAGCTTGCCGCCCTGGTCGATGACTTGCTTGATGCTGGGCAGGGCCGCGCGGATGCGGCGGTCGTCGGTGATCTTCCCGCCCTTCAAGGGCACGTTGAAGTCCACGCGCATAAGTACGGTCTTGCCGCTGGCGTTGATGTCGGAAATCGTCTTGGTAGCCATGGTCGCTGCCTCGTAGTGTGGAATGTGGAATGTGGAATGTGGAATGTGGAATGTGGAATGTGGAATGTGGATGGTTGGGTGATGGGGCGTCCCGTTACAGGACGGCGGCAGCATACTACGGTTCGCGTTTTTCGCGGCGCCACCGTTGTGCGTTGGCATCACGGCCGAAACAACCTGCTGACGGCGTCTTCTTCGCCGAAGATGGCGTTCATCGTGGCATAATACCCTCGGTCCAGACGTGAGCGAGACAGGGGGCGGGAGCTTTGCGGCGGGTTACACCAGCACCCGAAAGGCCAACCATGCACAACGGTCGCGTTTCATTGATTGGTTCTCTCTCGATTCTCACGATGGTGGCTGCTGGGTGCAGTGGCAGCACGCACGCTTCCGGCGGCGGCGGCACCAGCGGGAGCGGCGGCGAACTTGCGAGTGGTGGGGCAATCGGGAGCGGCGGTAGATCTGCGAGCGGTGGAGCGAGCGGGAGCGGCGGAGTGATCGGCGCTGGCGGCACACGCGCAACCGGCGGTGCGACTGTCACGGGCGGGTCGACAGGTGCGGGTGGTTTGGTTGGTACGCCCAACGTGACCATCGATCTCAGTACCCAGTACCAGACCATCGAGGGATTCGGATTTTTCGGCGCGCAGGACGACTGGTGGGGCAACGCCAGCGACCTGTGGTCGGACGCGTGGGGTACGCAGGTCATCACCGACCTCGGTCTGACCATGTGGCGCAGCGAATACTATTCCGAGGAAGCGAACCAGGACGCCAACTGGGTCAAGCAAAAGCCTGTCGTTCAAGGCTTCAAGAAGATCGCGGACGCCAACCGGGTGCCGTTGAAATTCATCCTGACCGTCTGGACAGCTCCGTCGAGCATGAAGTGCACCGTCGACAGCGTGCAAGCTGGGCAATCGCCGTGCGCGCCGAACCCCGACGGACTCAAGAACGGCGGGACGCTGGACCCATCGAAATACGCGGCGTACGCAGCGTGGCTTGGCCAAGGCATCAAGAACTACGCCGACGCTGGCGTCGATCTCTACGCCATCAGCCCGCAAAACGAACCCATGTTCGTCGAGCCCTACAACTCGTGCGTCTACGATATCGATCCGACCAAGCTCAATGCCTATTCGCGCATGATCGAAGCCGTGGCGCCGCTGGTGAAGCAGGCCTATCCGAACGTCAAGATCTTCGGGACCGAGAACATGCTTGGGCTGGAAGGGCAGCAATGGTTCTATTCCGCGAAGATGGATAGTGCCGCGTGGGCGAATTTCGATGTCTTGGCCTACCACGGCTACCAGGATGGCGTTGCGCCCACCGCGAGTTCCCAACTCGCGACCTACTGGAACTACGTGCGCACCAACTGGGCCGTGCCGCACAGCAAGTCTAGCTGGATGACCGAAACCTCCGGCTATACCGACGTGTGGGCGGACACGAATGGGGCGCGCACGCTCGGGTTCGCCATCTACGCAGCACTCAGCTACGGCCAGGCCTCGGCTTGGGTGTGGTGGCAGGGCAGCGAACTCGGAGGCGCCCCGAGCGAGTACGTCCTGATGGGCGGCATGCAGAATATCGGCAAGCGCTACTACGTGTCGAAGAACTTCTATCGCTACATCCGGCCCGGCGCCAAGATGGTGAAGGTCACCACCAGCGACGCGAACCTTTTCGTGGTGGCGTTCACGCATCCCACAATGAACGCGGTCACCGTCGTCGCGATCAACAACGCCACCCAGGACAAGAGCCTGGTCTTGGGCGGTGCTGGCGTCCCATCGACCTTCACCGCGTACCGGACCTCGGCCACGGAGAATTGCGTGTCCGTCGGCAGTGTGGCGAACGGCAGTATCACCCTCAAGGCGGACAGCATTACCACGCTCGTGAACGGCAACGTCGTCGAGTGAGTGTCGCGCTCGAAATTCTTCGCTCGGTCTTGTAAGGCTTTTCCAAGAGAAGGAACTAGATAGGTATCGGCGACGTTCGCTGCCGTCGCCGCGGGTCCAGTCGAGCGCGACCGATGCCGGTCGCTCGCCCGGTTGCCAACCTGATTGCTCGTGCGTGCGAGGTGCCAACCTGAAGCTGGCAAGTGCCAACCGGCGTTGGCAGCAGGGTGGAAGCTGTCGTGTGTTTTCGCGCGACAGATGGTCACGGGTGCGGGCACGGCGCTTGCTGTCTAGCGGCCAAGGAGGCTCTCATGGACACCACCACTCGCATTCGCTCTCGCTCGATGGTTCTGCGTTTCGTGCGCTGGACGCTGGTATTAGTTGGCCTCCCGTTCGCGCTCTGGGCTTGCGTTTCCCATCCGCTGGCCCAGCCAATCCCTGAGCCGCGCCAGGTGACCGACATCTACATCACCGTCGCGCCCATGCGCCACCTTGACCTCTTGTTCATGGTCGACAACTCGCTGTCCATGAAGCCCAAGCAGGACAAGATGAAGGCCCAGTTCCCCAAGCTCATCGATGCGCTTCGCGACCCGCTCGACCAGACCTTGCCCGACCTTCGCATCGCCATCGTCGACAGCGATCTGGGCGCTGGGCAGTCCACCCAGTGCAAGAGCGCTTCCGGGTATGGCGACATGGGGAAATTCCAAATGCGCGGTGCCACAGATTGCGGCGCCAATGCCGATGCCCGCTGGCTGGAATACACCAAGAACCAGGCGATCAATTTCACGGGCGACGTCAGTCAGGTTTTCGGGTGCCTGGCCAGCAATGTGGGCGTGAGCGGGTGCGGTTTCGAACACCAACTGGCGGCACTGGAATGGGCCTTCTACCTTGGCGACAACAAGAGCCAACTCGACTTTCTACGACCCGAGGCCTACCTCGGCATCGTGCTCTTGACCGACGAGGACGACTGCTCGGCGCCAATGGAAACCAGGATGTTCGCCACCTTGGCGATGAACGAGTCCTGGAGCTTGCGTTGCGCAACTCGGGCGCATACTTGCGATGGCACCACCTTGGCGTATCCGACCACGTCGCCCGTATCGGTTCCCTACGACTCGTGCCACGCTCGAACCGACAAGACCTGCGATTCTTCGGTGGACACCTCCGTTGCCACCGACTGTAACCCCTTGATCAACATCACCCAGCTCGCGGACGAGGTAAAGCGGCTCAAGGGTGGCGGCGCCGAGGCAGACGACAAGATCCTGGTCGCGGGCATCTACGGAACCCCCCGGTCGGGCGACACGACGGTGAGGCCCTTCAAGATCGACATGACTACCAATCCGACGCCGGGCTCGCCCGTGGCCGAGATCTACGACTACTGGCCGGTCTGCTACGACCCGGATTTCATGCCAGGAGGATCGGGTTTTGACAAGACGGCGGCCGACCATGGGGCGACAGGTGGTCTGCGCATCAAGGCCTTCCTCGACGAGTTCAAGCCCGAAAGCCGCCTGGCCTACAGCATCTGCGAATCCGACTTCGGACCCGCCATGGCCGGCATTGGCAAGGCTCTGATCGTCAAAATGGGCAACCTGTGCGTTCCCTACAAGCTCGCCGACAGCAGCGACGAGCCTGGCGTGCAGGCGGACTGCAGGGTTGCGTATCGAATTCCGCACGCGGTGACGGATGCCAAGGGCATCACGAGCGTGGTCTACCAAGAGAACCCCGACTCGTTGCCCCGCTGCGATGCCTCGCGTACGCCCGAATGCTGGGAGGTCAAGTTTGGCAATGCCAATGGCACCGCGGACGAACAGAAAACCGCCAGTAGCTGCCCAGCGGTCGGCTCAACGCCGAGCCAGATGATCAATGTTGTGCGCACGCCTGGCACGACGCTGGTGGAAGGAACCAAGGTCGGCATGCAATGTGTGACGTGCGTTGATCTGCCCCCAGGGATGAAGCCCATCAAGGGGTGTGATTACTGACCCTGTTGTCGAACGGTGCTCATGGCGGTCCTCGGGGTCAAAGCTTCCGGTTGTCTATCACACGCTTGGCCTTGCCCTCACTGACAGGCAGGGTCCCGGGCGGCACAAGGTCGACATTGGGTTTGGTCAGGATCTCGGCGCGCAGAAGCCCGACGATTTCATTCTGCAAGGCCATAACATGTTCCAGCTGGTCGTCGAAGCCGGCCTCGGACAGCTCGACCTTTACGGTCATCTCGTCAAAACCTTCCAGCACAATGACGTAGTTGCGGCCGAGTTTGGGCACGCCCATGAGGATGCGCTCGATCTGTTGCGGGTAGATGTTCACGCCACGGACGATCAGCATGTCGTCGGCGCGGCCGGTGATGCGCTGAATGCGCCGATGGGTGCGGCCGCACGCGCAGGGGGCATCGACAATGGAAGTGATGTCGCGCGTGCGGTAGCGCAGGATGGGCATGGCTTCGCGCACGAGGGTGGTCAGCACCAGTTCGCCGCGCTCGCCGGGCGGCAGGGCTTCGCCCGATTCCGGGTCGATGATTTCCATGATGTAGTGGTCTTCCCACAGGTGCATGCCGGCCTGTTCCTGGCACTCGAAGGCCACGCCGGGACCGTTCATTTCGGACAGACCGTAGGAGTTGAACACGCGCAGGCCTAGGGCGTCTTCGATCTTGCGCCGGGTTTCCTCGCTGTGGGGCTCGGCGCCCACGAAGGCGCGCTTGAGCGACAGATCCTTGCGCGGATCGATGCTCCGCTTCTCCAAGACATCGGCGAAATAGAGCGCGAAACTCGGCGTGAGGTGAATGCTGGTGGTGTGAAAATCCTGCATCAAGAGGAGCTGGCGATCGCTGTTGCCCGGACCCGCGGGAATCACCAGGCAGCCGATCTTCTCGGCGCCGTAGTGGGTGACGAGTGCGCCGGTGAAAAGGCCGTAGGTCATCATGTTTTGAAAGATGTCCCGCTTGGTCATACCTGCGGCCACGAAGCTGCGCGCAATGAGCTCGGCGGCATTGTCGACGTCCTGGCGGGAGAAAAACAGAGCCTTGGGTTTGCCCGTGGTGCCGCTGGATGTGTGCAAGCGCAGGGTATCGTCCAGCGGTACGGCGAGCATGCCGGCGGGATAGGACTCGCGCAGATCCGCGCCGGTGGTGAAGGGCAGCCGGCGCAGGTCGGCCAGGGTGCGGATGTCGCCCGGGGTGACCTTGGCTTGTTCGAATTTCTTGCGGTAAAGCGGGACGCTCTCGCAAACGCGCGCGACGGTGCGCTTCAGGCGTTCGAGCTGTAGCGCTTCCAACGCTGGCCTTGCAAGGGTTTCTTCCTCGGGCTTCCAGTAGGCGCGGGCGGTGGTCGAAGAACTCATGGCGGAGACCATGGTGCCAGAAAAGGAGCCCTGCGTGCTTGTCCGCACGCCGTTTCCGTCCACTTTTACACACCCACGGTGAAGATTTGCCAGGCGGGTGCGGGACGCGCCGCGGGTTGTCCGCGATCCGGAGGGGCCTGCGACTGGCCTGGATTCTGCACAGTGCGGATCCGTGTATCCCATGGAAACCGCAGCCGGAGACCGCATGTCGCAATTCGAGCTTTCGCGCATTGAACCAGTCGAGAGAACCCGCTCGGCGGCCAGCCTGCTGACTTTCCTTGCCCTGTTGGCCGCGACTTGCGTGCTGCGCTTTCCCGGCCTGGTCAGCCACCCGTTCAATATCGACGAATCCTATTATTCCGCCGGAGCGGCCGAACTGGTCGCTGGTGGCACCTTCTTTCGCAATGTGGTGGACCACAAGCCGCCGGGGATCTACCTCATCTACGCGCTCATCTATCGCGTGGCCGGGGTTTTCAACCTGACCGCGGTGCACTTGGTCCTGGTGTTGGTCGCGGCCCTGACCGCGTACGTGGTGGGCCTGGTGGCCCAGGAATTCTTCGGCGCGCGCGCCGGCCGCAATGCAGGCATGCTCTACGCGGTCGCCAGCGTGGTGGGGCCGGCCAACGATTTCCAGGCCGCCAACTCCGAGCTGTTCATGAACCTGCCCTTGGTGGCGGCCCTCTGGCTGGCCGCGCGCACTTGGGTGCGAGGACGTGCCACGCACGCGGGAAGCTTCGTCATGGGCCTGCTCGTCGGAGTCGCAATTCTCATCCGGCCGCAGGCCGCACTGGCGCTGTTGCCCATGGCGGTGGTGGCGATCCGGCGCAAGGTCGAGTTCAAAGCCTTGGCGAGCGCGGCGGCCGGCGCTTTGTTGCCCCTCTTGGCCATGGCCGCTTGGTTGTGGCGCGCCGACGCCCTGGCCGACGCGGCCACGAGCTTGGCTTACTCTCGCTACTACACGAACAGTCTGCCCTTCGAGGTGAAGCTGGCCAATGCCACACTCAAGACCCTGTTCTTCCTGGCCATCGACGTGGGACTGGTTATTCCAGTCGTGGCGTTCATCGTTCGCGGTCGACGGGGCGATTTTGTTTGGCGGCGCGGGGTGGGTTGTTTGCTTTCGAGCTGGCTCTTGGCCAGTTTTGTCGCGGTCAGCATGGGCGGGCGCTTCTATCCGCACTACTTCATCCAGCTTCTGCCACCGCTGGCCATCGTGGCCGCACGACAACTGACCACTTGGCGACGGGAGGTTGTGTGATGCGGAGCCAATCCTTGCTGGGAAAGATCGCGGTCGTACTCATCGCGCTCGGAGCAGCCACCTCGGTGACAGTTGCCATGGCGGATCGTCAGGTCTGGCCGCGTTCAGCCTGGCACCAGGATCGCTACCGGGCCGTTGCCCAGTACGTGCGCGAGCACACGCAACCAAACGCACGCGTGTTCGTGTGGGGCAATTCGCCTGAGATCTACCTGTACGCCCATCGCCGGATGGCAACTCGCTACATGTCCGTGAACTACCAGACTGGCCATGTCTGGGGCACAAGCGCCAACGACTTGGGCGGCCATCCCGATCGCGACAACGTGCCCGCCGAAACCTGGAACAAACTGATGGCCGACTTGCAGCGCAACCTGCCCGAATTCATCGTTGACGCCGCTGCCGGCAAGCTCGACAAAATGGACGACGAACCTATCTCTCGCCACCCGCGCATGGCCGCCTTCGTGGCCAGGCACTATCAGCTTGAAGCAAGCGTGCTGGGCGTGCCGCTCTATCGCCGAAAGTGAAGGCGTGCCGTCCACGCGTGGGTCAAGTGCCGGCTGGTGGCGAGCACACCCGTGACACGAGGCGGCGCGTCCTCCTCACCACAGACGGCCTCTTGGCCGAAGGTTGAGGAAATCTCCTCGGGTTGCGCGTAGAGTACCGCCGGAATGAACATCCGAGGGAAAACGCGCAATTGGCCTTGCCAGGGCAACCTATGGCCGGTCGCGTCGTCTGGCCAAGCGGGCAGGGGTGGCATCTTTTTCGTCGCGCGGTGTTGATCGCAAGAGCCAGTGGGTACATATAAGGGCGGGCAACGACCGACAACAGGAAGCAATCGGAGATGAAGAAACCCCTACGTGGCGCCATCGTTGGATATGGGTTCATCATGGAGAAAGGCCATATCGCGGCCTACGGCGAGCGCGCCGAGCGGGCGCGGGCCGAGGGCCGCGTGCCGGACGTGGACATCGTCGCCATGGCCGACGTTTGCCGCGAACGACGCGACCTGGCGGCCAAGCGCTTTCCCGGGATTCGGGTCTACGCCGACTTTCTCGAACTTCTCGATGCCGAGGCCGGTAACCTGGACTTTGTCGACATCGCCACGCCTCCGGCCAAGCACGCCGCGGTGGCGCGGGCCGCTCTTGGGCGCGGGTTGCACGTCCTGTGTGAAAAGCCGCTCGCGACCAGCATCGCTGATGCACGCGACATGCTGGACAGCGCCTTGGCGGCCAAGCGGGTGCTCTATCCCTGCCACAACTACAAGCACGCCCCGGTGATTCGCAACGTGCGCAGGATCATCGAATCAGGCGCCATCGGTCGGGTACACCTCGTGACCTTGCAGACCTTCCGCAACACGCACGCCCGTGGCGTCAGCGAATGGCGTCCAGACTGGCGCCGCGAGCGTCGGCATTCGGGTGGCGGCATTGCCATGGATCATGGCAGCCACACCTTTTATCTTGCCTTCGAATGGATGCGGGCCTACCCCACGGCCATCTCGGGCCGCATGTCCAACATGAGCACGTTCGACACCGAAGACGACTTCTCGTGCAGCCTGACGTTCCCGACCGGCGTGGCGTCGGCTCACCTCAGCTGGCAGGCTGGCGTGCGCAAGGTCATCTACACCATCCACGGCGATCACGGCGCGATCCGGGTGGAAGACGATCACATCGAGGTGGCGCGCAACCGGGCCGGTCGCGTGGTCGGCACGGCCAACGTGGACTGGCAGTTCGAACGCCACGAGATCCCTTCGGACTGGATGGATTCCAGCCATGCCACCTGGTTCAACACCCTCTTCGACGGGTTCAAGAAGGCCATTGCCGAAGGGCAGTGGGTGGGCAAGGAGGCCGAGGAATCCTTCCTCTGCATCCAGCTCATCCAAACCGCCTACGCGTCGGCGCAGCAGGGATCGCGCGAGCTGCCCCTGCCCGAGCTGGTCTTGGACGAGCAAGTGGCGCTCGCCTCGTCGCGAGACTAGTCCATTGTCTGTCAGCACGCTTGCTCGCCTGCGCCAGTGGGGTCGCCACAACATCGTATCCGTGGTGGCCACGGGAGTGGACTTTGCAACGATGATCGGGCTTGTAGAGCTGTTTCGCTTTTCGCCGGTGATGGGCACGGTCGTGGGCGCGGCGGCCGGTGGCGTCACCAGCTTCACGCTGGGGCGGCACTACACCTATCGCTCACTGTCCGATGGTGTCTCGGGCCAGGTGTTCCGCTACGCTCTGGTGTCTGGTGCAAGCTTGGGACTCAACGCGCTCGGTGAACATCTCATTCTTTCTGTGCTCGCCTCGCACTACATTCTCGGACGAATTCTGGTGGCCACCACCGTGAACAATGCGTGGAACTTTCCCATGCAGAAGTTGTTCGTATTCGTGCATCGCAAGCCCGCCAAGGAGAATCCAGCGTGAACTCCACCGTCAACCCCTCGCAGCCCAAGAACCAACGCGCGCAGCTCAAGACGGCCGTGCCCGGACCGAAGAGCCAGGAACTGCGCCGGCGCGAGGACGCGCACATGGCGCCTGGGCTGCAAGGGTACGCCGTGATGGCCGGCATCGTCGTCGAGGAAGGTCGCGGCAGTACGGTGACCGACGTGGACGGGAACACCTTCGTCGACTTTATCGGCGGCATCAACGTCAATGCCCTCGGGCATTCGCATCCCCGCTTCGTGGCCGATGTGCAAACCCAGGTGGCAGCCGCCTCGGTGGGCTCCTTCACGTCGCCGGCGCGAGTTGAGCTGGTGGAACGGTTGGCGCAGAGGCCGCCGGCCCCTGGGCTCCATCGCTTGCAGCTCTACTCGGGCGGTACGGAAGCGGTCGAGAGTGCCCTGCGCCTGGCGAAATCGCACACCGGCAAGTACGAGTTCATCAGTTTTTGGGGCGGGTTCCACGGCAAAACCATGGGCTCGCTTTCGCTCATGGGCTCGACCTTCAAGCATCGCCTGGGCCCCATGGTGCCTGGCGCGCACCAGGTTCCCTACGCCGACTGCTACCGCTGCCCTCTGCGCGTCGAATACCCAGGGTGTGGCCTGGCCTGCGCTGACCTTGCCCGCCAGCACGCCAAGATCGCGACCGCGGGGGCCGTGGCGGCATTCATCATCGAGCCCATGCAGGGCACGGCCGGGAACATCATTCCCCCGAAGGAATTCCTACCCGCCATTCGCAGCATCGCGGACGATATCGGCGCGCTCTTCATCGCCGACGAAATGATCACCGGCTTTGGCCGCACCGGGCGGCGCTGGGGCGTGAACCACTCTGGCGTGTGTCCCGATATCGTCACCATCGGCAAGGCCTTCGGCGGCGGCTTCCCGGTTTCGGGCGTGCTGACCACCGACGAGATTTCCCAGGCCAAGCCGTGGAGTATTCCCTCGGGCTCGTCGTCGAGCTACGGCGGCAATCCGCTGGCCTCCGCAGCCGCGGCGTCAGCACTGCGGATCATCGACGAAGAGCGGCTGGAGGAGAACTCGAACAAGGTGGGCGCGATGATGTTGCGCGAGCTGCAAGGGTTCGCCGAGCGCTTTCCCTTTGTAGGACACGTGCAAGGATCCGGACTCTTTCTTCGCGTCGAGCTGGTCAAGGATCGCAAGACCAAAGAGCCCCTGCCTCGCAAAGTCACCGAGCGCATCTTCATGGAATGCGTGCGCCGAGGCCTGCTCACCATGAGCTACACCGCCAGCTTCCGCCTGCAGCCGGCGCTGACCATCGACGAGGCCACCGCACGCAATGGCCTGGCCATCTTGTCCGAGGTATTTGAGGTAGCCCTTCGCGAGAAGTGGTGGCAGTAGGACCTACGCAGGTAGATCCCTTCCGCAGTAGCGGCATACGACGGCCGCCGCTTTGATCGTTTCGGCGCAGAAAGGGCAGACCTTGGAGGCGCCACTTTCCACGGAGGCGCCCAGGTGCTGGGTCTGGGCCTGCTCGATGATCTCTTTGACGCGCAGGGCATCCTTCTTGCGGTGACCATGGCTTGCGATGGGATCCGTGCCGCCGGTGGATTCGATGAGGATCTCCGACCAGCAAAGGCCGGTCTGGATACGGACACTGGCCACCTTCTGGAGATGGATGCTCATTTCGTTGCGAGAAAACCAGGAACGCTTTTTCCGGATCACGGCGGTCTCGTTGATCTCCAGGATGGTGGGAAAGAAGAGGTTTCCGCGTGTCCAACGGCTTGCCTTGAAAGACTCGGTGGCCATGATGTCTCCCTTGGGTGCTATTCTCCCGATTCTGGCAGGGATTGGCGTTCCACGCTTGCTAAGCCCCCACGCCCTACGCCTTGACGCTCTCTTCGCTCCCCGTCTCTCCTTCTTCGTCGGCATCTTCCTCGTCATCGGCGGCCACGCCGCCCTTGCGGATCAGGTCGAGCAGATCCTCGCCGTCGAGGCGGGCGGCGGCGTCGGCGCCGTCGAGGATGCTGGCGGCGAGCTGGCGTTTCTCTTCGTGCAGGGTCAGCACGGATTCCTCGATGGTGCCGCGCGCGACCATGCGGATCACGGTGACCAGGCGATCTTGGCCGATGCGGTGGGCACGGTCGGTGGCCTGATCCTCGACGGCCGGGTTCCACCAGGGGTCGAGGTGGATGACGTAGGTGGCGGCGGCCAGGTTCAGGCCGGTGCCGCCCGCGCGCAGCGAAAGCAGGAAGGCGTCGGCCCGCGTGGGAAGTGCCGTGGGAAGTGCGCCGTGGGAAGTGCCGTAGGAAGTGCCGTAGGAAGTGCTGCCGTAGGAAGTGCGCCGTAGGAAGTGCGCCGTAGGAAGTGCCAGAGGTTTCTCCGTCGTAGGAAGTGCCAGAGTTTTCTCCGCCGGCGTAGGAAGTGCCAGAGGTTTCTCCCGCGTAGGAAGTGCCAGAGGTTTCTCCCGCGGCGCGCGGCGCGGCGCGTGGGAAGTGCCGCGTGGGAAGTGCCCGCGTGGGAAGTGCCAGAGGTTTCTCCCGCGGCGGCAGCGGCGACCGCGGTCCGGATTTCGGACGAAGCAACTCGGCCCGCGTGGGAAGTGCCGCGTGGGAAGTGCCAGAGGTTTCTCCCGCAGCGGCGACCGCGGTCCGGATTTCGGACGAAGCAACTCGGTGACATCGCTGGCCGATAAGCATGCATGCCACGACCACTCCGCTTCATCCCAGAAAAATCCCTCGTCGAGATCACTACCCGAACCTTGCAAGGCAGGTTGCTATTGAAACCTTCGCCCGAACTCACCGACCTCATTCTCGGCGTGATTGGCAAGGCGCAGACCCTCTACGGCATGACCATCCATGCTTTCGTCTTCTTGTCCACCCATGCCCACTTTCTCCTGTCGCCCGCTAGCGCCGGTCAACTCGCGAAATTCATGCAATTCGTGAATGCCAACGTCGCCAAGGAGGCCGGGCGCCTTCACCTGTGGCGCGAGCGTTTCTGGTCCCGGCGCTATCGCTCGATCGTTGTCGCCGACGAGAAAGCCGCCCATGCTCGCTTGCGCTACATCTTGGCCCATGGAGCGAAGGAAGGTCTGGTCTGGACCCCTGGCGCATGGCCAGGTCCCAACTGCATTGCTGCCCTCACCACTGGCGAGATCTTGCGCGGCACCTGGTTCGACCGCAGTGCCGAGTATCTTGCCCGCCAGCGCGGCGAGACCGTGTTCGCTTCGCAGTTCGCGACTATGTTCGACATCCAGCTCACACCGCTGCCGTGCCTACAACACCTGACCGCAGATCAGCGCCAGGCCAAGTGTCGTCGTATTGTCGGGGAGATCCAGGCCAATGCCGCAGCCGAGAACACGGAGAAGGGGCGCCAGCCCATGGGCGTCGCAGCCATCCTTGCCCAGGACCCACACAGCAAGCCCGCGAGCACCGACCGTAGCCCCGCGCCCTTCGTCCACGCGACAGACGATTCGACAGCGATGGAGTTCCGCGTGCGCTACCGCGCCTTCGTCGATGCCTTCCGCGCCGGTGCCCAGCGTCTGCGCGACCGGGCGCGCGAACTAGCCGACATGTTTCCCCTGTGGTCCTTCCCGCCTGCCTTGCCGTTCAATGCCCCGGCCTGATCGAGTGTCCTCACACCGTCACAGAACCTCCAGACAAGCAGCCAAAGCGAAGCTCTGCCCGGCGTCTGCCATCAACAGGTAATCTGCAGCGCTGCCACATAAGCTTCCGTGCTAGCCAGCCCCCAGGACAATCAGGTTCTCGCAATCCAGGCTGTCACAAGCGTCCCCTGCGACTCGATCACGCTGGATTGCGGGTACCTTCTTTCCTCGTTCCCAGAAACCTCTGGAACCACCTTCGGAAACCTCTGGAACCACCTTCGTGGAGGAAACCTCTGGAACCACCTTCGGTGGAACCGTTCCCAGAAACCTCTGGAACCACCTTCGGGGTGGAACCGTTCCCAGAAACCTCTGGAACCACCTTCGGAAACCTCTGGAACCACCTTCGTCGTGGAACTGTTCCCAGAAACCTCTGGAACCACCTTCGAACCACCTTCGTCGTGGAACTGTTCCCAGAAACCTCTGGAACCACCTTCGGTTCCCAGAAACCTCTGGAACCACCTTCGGAAACCTCTGGAACCACCTTCGTGGGAAACCTCTGGAACCACCTTCGGGTTCCCAGAAACCTCTGGAACCACCTTCGTGTGGTGGGAACCACCTTCGTGAACCACCTTCGTCTTTCCGGGCCAAGGGTCTGCACGGCGTGATACATGCCCGGCACGCGACCCCCTGAGACACACCGGTTTTCGTCGGTGGAGAGATCGATCGACCGGACCTCACCGTCTGCCATGGACGGCGCTGCTTGGCCAACCACCCAGCCGAAGCGGGCAACGGCCAAGCTGTGCGAGAAAACCAACCCAACCAGATGCTCGGCCGTGCTTCTCAAGCGAATCGTGTCGGCGACCGATAAAATAGGCCAGAAAGCCGCAATGACCATCGCGACGCAACAAACAGCCCAATCGCGCATCATCACCGTCGGCGGTGGCAAGGGCGGGGTGGGCAAGAGCATCGTCGCGCTCAACCTCGCAGCCGCGTTTGCCCAGGATGGGTATCGCGTGGTGATCGCCGATATGGATCTCGGCGCTGCGAATCAACATATCCTCCTCGGCTTGCGCAATCCGGCGGTGGGACTTCAGGCCCTGCTCGACAAATCGGTGAATGAGGCCAAGAGCTGCCTGACCGAGACCCAAGTCCCGAACCTCCGCCTCCTGGCTGGTACGAGTGGCACGCTGGGTGCCGCCAATATCACCGGCGCTCAAAAGATCCTGCTTCTGCGCAAGCTGCGCGCGCTGGAGGCGGACATCGTCGTGGTCGACGTGGGTGCGGGGGTGGGATACGACGTGCTCGATTTCTTCGATCTCGGCGTACTCAAGCTGATTGTCACCACTCCCCAGGTCACGGCCCTTCACGACGCTTACGCATTCCTCAAGAGCGCGGCGATGCGCTTGTTGTCTCACATCGCAGAAGAGGACATCGATGCGGCCTTGCTCGAACCGGCCACGCTGAGTACGGGTGCCCAAAAGGTGGTGGACAAATTGGCCCACCTACGCGAGACGCGCCCGGAATTGGCCGACAAGGTGTTCACCGAGCTCGGACGCTTCGGTGCGTGCATGGTTGGCAACCAGGTGTTCAAAGATGCGGACACCGGCGTTTTCGCGGCAGTGGCCCAAACCATTCGCAATTACCTCGGTCTGAATGTCCCTGTACTCGGTTGGCTGCGGGCTTCGGCCGTGGTTCATGAATCGGTAAACTCCCGACGGCCACTGGTGCTTGACAACAAGACCAAGGAATCGGCCGCTTTCCACAGCCTGGCGCAGAGGCTTCTGTCGGCCCTGCCAGCTGAGGATCGCGACCTCGGCATCGTTGAGGACGTGGCGATCGACGAGCCGTCCGCTGCCTGAGCCGTGGTCGCCTTGGTCACGCGGAAACATAATCGGTATGTCCGACCTTTGCCGTCGGCAATATCCCACCGTAGGCGGTCGCTCACAAGAAAATGCGGGTGAAATGCGGAGTTTCAGCGTTGTCCCACGCTGTGCCGGGCTCGGAAACAGGCCCACCAGCGGCAGTATTGGTCGGTGCATAGGCGAATCGATAGGGGTATTTCCGGTCCGAGAACCCCTTCCTCCGATCGCCGCCACACGCTCTCGCGCGCCTGGACGGTCTGGGGGAGCGGGTTTGAGCGCCTGATTCGTGTGGCGAAAGGTCTGTCTCGACCACGAGGCGTGGTCTACCCCATCGCGTACCCGCCGAGGTCACCTCGATCCGGGCTTGTCCAGCTCGGTGGGGTGGGCTCGGCGGGCGTGGGAATGACCTCGCTGCGCGCGCGTTCCCAGAAACCTCTGGAACCACTTTCGCGCGCGTTCCCAGAAACCTCTGGAACCACTTTCGCGCTTTGACGCGCAGGGCATTCTTCTTGCGGTGACCATGGCTTGCGATGGGATCCGTGCCGCCAGTGGACTCGATGAGGATTTCCGACCAGCAAAGCCCGGTCTGGATACGGACACTAGCCACCTTCTGGAGATGGATGCTCATTTCGTTGCGAGAAAACCAGGAACGCTTCTTCCGGATCACGGCGGTCTCGTTGATCTCCAGGATTGTGGGAAAGAAGAGGTTTCCGCGTGTCCAACGGCTTGCCTTGAAAGACTCGGTGGCCATGATGTCTCCCTTGGGTGCTATTCTCCCGATTCTGGCAGGGATTGGCGTTCCACGCTTGCTAAGCCCCCACGCCCTACGCCTTGACGCTCTCTTCGCTCCCCGTCTCTCCTTCTTCGTCGGCATCTTCCTCGTCATCGGCGGCCACGCCGCCCTTGCGGATCAGGTCGAGCAGATCCTCGCCGTCGAGGCGGGCGGCGGCGTCGGCGCCGTCGAGGATGCTGGCGGCGAGCTGGCGTTTCTCTTCGTGCAGGGACAGCACGGCTTCCTCGATGGTGCCGCGCGCGACCATGCGGATCACCGTGACCGGGCGATCTTGGCCGATGCGGTGGGCGCGGTCGGTGGCCTGATCTTCGACGGCCGGGTTCCACCAGGGGTCGAGGTGGATGACGTAGGTGGCGGCTGTCAGGTTCAGGCCGGTCCCGCCCGCGCGCAGCGAAAGCAGGAAGGCGTCGGCGGTGCCGGCCTGAAAGGCGCGCACGCGCTCTTCACGTTCGGCCGCTGGCGTGGAGCCATCGAGGGTCAGGGTGCGCAACCCTGCTTGCGTGAGCAGCGGGCGAGCCAGATCGAGAAAGCTGGTGAACTGGCTGAACACCAGGGCACGATGGCCCTCGTCGCGCAATTCGGTGAGAAGCTCGACCAGCGCGGCCAATTTGGTCGAGCCTGCCGTGCTGTCCTTGACCACCAGGCGCGGGTGGCAGCACAGAAGGCGCAGCCGAGTGAGCGCGGCCAGGATCCTGATGTGCTGTCGGGCATCGTCGCCGATGCCGGCAGCGGCGCTTTTGGCCAGGCTCTCCAGCGCCTCGATGCGCGCGGCCTCGTAGAGGCGGCGCTCGGTCGGACCGAGCTCGATGGTTTGATTCATCTCGGTGCGCGCGGGCAGCTCGGGCGCGACCTCGGCCTTGGTCCGGCGCAAGAGGAACGGGCGCACCACGCGCGCCAATCCCACCTGGCGTTTGCGGTCGTGGTGGCGTTCGATGGGAACGGCGAAGCGCTGGCGGAATTGCTCCCACGAACCGAGCAAGCCGGGCGTGACCAGGCGGAAGATGGCCCACAGCTCGCCCAGGTGGTTCTCGATGGGCGTACCCGTGAGCGCCAGGCGGAAGTCCGCCTGCAGATCGCGGATCGCGCGAAACCTTTGCGTGAGGGCGTTCTTCACCGACTGAGCCTCATCGATGATCAGAGTGGAAAACTGGATCGCGCCCAGTGTCTCGGCGTCCCGCACCGCGATGGCGTAGCTGGTGATGAGCAGGTTGCCCTTGCCCAGGCCATCCAGCAGCGCCGCTCGGCCGGGGCCGCGGTAGATGCGCGGCGCGAGGCCGGGCGCGAACTTGGCGCATTCTGCGGCCCAGTTGGCCACCACCGAGGTGGGCGCGATGACCAGTGCCGGTCCCAGCTCGGCCCGCCGCAAGAGCAGCGCGAGCGCCTGCACGGTCTTGCCCAGGCCCATGTCGTCGGCCAGGCACGCGCCGAGTCCCCAGCCAGCCAGCCGCGCCAGCCACTCGTAGCCGTCGACCTGATAGTGGCGCAACGTCGCCTGCAGACCGTCTGGCAGGGCAGCGGTTTCGAGGCGTGCGGTCTCCAGCTTTCCCAGCACAGCGCGGAACGCGGGTACCATGTCGAGCTGGCGTTGATCTTCCACCAGTTCGGCCAGCACTGGCGCCGCCAGCAGACCGAGTTCGATCGCGCCCTGGTTCTCGAACACCACGTCGTCGAGCGCGGCCAGGCGATGGAGCAGATACTCCTCAATCGTGGCGAAGCGGCGAGCATTCAGCCTGACGTAGCCCCGGCCCGCCCGCGCCGCGGCCAGCAGCTCGGACAGCGGTACACGCGTGCCGTCGATTTCGATGCCACCCTCGACGCCGAACCAGTCGCGCCGCCGCTGCACCTGCACCTTCAGGGCCCCGCGCGAGGCGTGGTCCACGCGGATCTCGCCCGTCGGCCATTCGACTTCGGCCAGCTCGGACTGGTCGCGCAGCTTGCGCAACAGATCCAGCGCGGCGCCGTCGTCGGCAACGTCCCAGCGCCAGGCGCCGTTCGCGCTCGCATCGTCCAGGCCCAGGACTTGCGCCAAGTGGGCTGCGCGCTCGCGCTCGGCGCCGAGCGCGCGTAGGGCGTGTAGGTGGCGCCCGTCGCGCGCGTGCAGCACCTCGGGCGTGCCTTCGCCCGGCGGAAAGACCGGGCCACTCTCGATGGGCCGCACCGCCATGTCCAGCCGCACGCCGGACTCGGGCAAAGGCTCCAGCCGGCACAGCGTGGTGACCGGCGGCTCCACGCGCTCGCCGCGCACGGATTCGGGCAAGTGCAAATCGAGCGCGCTCTGCAAGCGCGGCAGCCGGCCCACCAGCTCGGCCAGTCCCTCGGCGGGTAGCGCGACCGGGAAGCTGACCATCGCCTTGAGCAGCGCAATCGTCGCCGGTTCAAGCAGGGCAACGAGGCAGAGGCTGTGTTCGATGTCCAGCCATATCACGTGACGGCCATCAGGCGCCGAACCGAGCAGGGCGGCCGGTTCGATGTCAGTCGAACCCAGGCCGAGGCGCAGGCGGAATCCATTCTCGGCGGCATCCACCCGGAGCGCGGGTCGCACCTTGCGCACCGAAATGGGCACGGAGCGCGCCTGATCCGCGAACACCCGCGTGGAGCCCGTCAGAGCCGCGAGCGCGCGCCAAACCTGGCGTGGCGTCTGCTCGTGAGCTGGGGAGTAGTACCCGTGGCTGTCACGCGAATACATCAGGCCCTCGAAGGCCTCGCGGTCGGCGACCTCGCGCAGAAGCTCCTGTTTGCGCTCGAGCTCATCCAGTCGCAGGCGCTGGCCGCGCCCCCAGGCTCCACGCTTGCCCAGCCTCTGCAGAACCGGATGGACCGCAAGGCTGCCGTGCTTGTTCGTAATCTCCCAGACCAGGCGCTGGCTTTCTTCGGTGCTAGTGGGCGCGATCTTGCCCAGCCCGGTATCGAGGCGTTCGAGCAAACGCGACCAGCCCGGTACGCGCAGCACCGGTACCAAGGCCGCGGCCAGCGGATCCGCGGGATCGTGCAGGGCCTCCAGGCATTCTTGGAGTACGGTCGCTCGGTGCGGGCAAGTCAGTGGTTCACGGCAACGCTTGCACTCCAGGCGCAGGCTGCCGCTTTCCCAGGCTGACAGGTGCAGGAAGAACATCGTTTCGCCTTCGAGGTTGGGCGTCCGCCCCTCGTGGATTTCCCATTCCCGATAGGTCAGAGCAAGCGCATCGGAGTTCACATGGATCCGTCCGGGCAAGAAGGTGCCCACGGGGCGTGGCTTGGCCTCGGCCGCCAGCAGATCGCGCTGTTGCCGGATCAGTTTCTCAAACCGCAGCAGGTAGGGATCGTCCAGCGGGCGGGCTCGGGCGGCACGCTCGGTCTGCCGGCGGCGCGCGATGGCCACCGCCTGCGCTGCGCGGTGCAGGTGCGATTTGGCCATGCCCACGAGCTGGGAAGCCAGGGTAGAGCGAAAGTATCGCGGGGCCTTGACTCCGGCCTGGGTCACCAGCACCGCCTCGCGGATGGTGGCGGGCAGTCCCTCGATGGTGAATCCGTAGTAGGAATGGTGCACGTGTTCGAGGTCTAGCCGATCGGCGAGTCGATCGCGCACGCCGTATCTGTCGGCCCAGCGATCTAGGGCGTCGCCGTTTTGTGGCGGAGCCTCGACGGCGGGCAGGGTCTCGCGGGGCTGCGCTGCCGGACGCAGGCCATGGACGCTGATGGGTGAGGCCGGATCGTGGCCAACGAAGGGTGCGGACGCGTCGTCATCATTGCCGTCGTAGTTGTTGTCATCGTGGTCGGCATCGTCGTCGTCTTCTTCTTCCTTCTCCTCCTCGACCTCATTTGACCCACTCGCTGCGTCTGCCAGGCGCGGGCCGGGTAGGGCGGCCTGGGAGTGCAGCCAGTCCCACAGGGACTCGCGCACTTGCAGGGCGATCTCGGGTGAGAAGCGGTTGGTGAGCAAACTCTCCGCCTCGGCGGTGCACAGCCCGCTGACCCGGTCGATCCTGAGGATCATGGCAACCGTCTTCACGGCGCGGACTGCCCCGTTGGAAGGCCGGCTGGAGCCTAGGAACTTCTTGAGGGGCAGGTCGAGCGTCGACGTGTCGCCAGCGGCTTTCAGCGCCGCGGGAAAGGCTGCGAGTGTCGTTGGTCTCATGGTTGGAGCTTTATCGGGCGTCGGCGCGTGCAAGTTGCGTGTGTGGCCAGCGCAAACCGTTATCACATCTCGGCGCCGTTGACCTTGTGATCGTGCGCTCACCGCCGCCGAGTTGCGCGACTCGCGATTTCGCGCTTTGCGGCTCTCCTGGTATCCTCGGGTCATGGAAATAGGTGCAAACCATGACTAGTCGCGTGGGGAGCGTGCCGGCTTGGCCGGCACTGGACCATCGCGGGAGGGCATGGGAACCCTTTCAGGGTTCCCATATCAGACGATTCGCTCTCACGTCTTCCGTAATTCTGGCCGCGGCTTGCGGCGGCGGCAAAGGAACGACTGCGCCCGGCTTGGGCGATGGGGGCATGACGTATACGCCCACCACCAGCACGCAGCAGTTCTTCGATCAAGTCATCGGCGCCGAATGTGCCTACTATGCCCGATGTGGCATGTTTTCAGACAAGAGCGCTTGTTTGGATCTCTTCGCCAGCGCGTCCTCCGCGAGTTTCAGTTCCCTGGCCTACTCCATCGACCAAGGCCGGACGATACTCAACCCATCCGCCGAGGCCGCTTGCATCCAAGCCTTTTCCAATCTCTCTTGTTCTTTGAAATCGTCCGGCTCCTCCGCGGTGGACGATGCCTGCAGTTCCGTGGTGGTGGGGACCATTGCGTCCGGAGGCGACTGCATCAACAGCAGCGAGTGCAAGCCAGGACTCGAATGCGACCAGGGTAGCTGCACCGCCTCGTGCTGTCTCGGAGTTTGCGTCCCGACCAAGCCGCTGGTCGCAATCGGAGGATCCTGCACCGGCGACAGCGCTTGCGTGGACACCGCCATCTGCAACCAGAGCTACAATTCGGCGACGGGGATGTTTGATGACACCTGCCAGGCGCGCGTGGCGATCGGCGCCTCGTGCCCCTACTACGGCACTTGCGTCACCAACGCCGAGTGCGTGGGCACGTACGGCAGCATGACTTGCGTGGCGCTGGCCAAGGACGGTGCCCCCTGCGCGTCCAGCGGTGTCTCCTGCGAGAACATGACGTCCTATTGCGATCCGGTGAAGGGCACCTGCCAACCCCGCCTCACGGAGGGCTCGCCATGCGCGATCCCCGATGCGGGCGCGACTGCGGCGTCGTTCGGCTGCTTGGGCTTCAGTCAGTGCAAGAACGGCGTTTGCACGCGCCTGCCCAAGGTGGGTGAATCGTGTAGCAACCCGGATGCAGCCGTGATCGACGAATGCTACATGGTCGGCAAATGCATCAACGGACTCTGTCAGGCCGATCCGCCGCAACCCGTGTGTACCCTCGCCGTCGCCAAGGCCGCCGCGGTGGACGCGGGCGCAAGGGACTGATCCAGGTTGGCGATGGGCGCAGCGGGCTCCAAACCCGCGATCAGCCGAGTTCGCTGGCGCTGTCTTTCCCTTCCACCTCGCTTCGCCGCTGCCACCATAGCAGCGCGGCAGGCAGGACGAGCACGGCCACGGTCAAGCAAGTGATCTCGCCCAGGACGGCGAGAAAACCGAAGTAGTACAGGCCCAGGTTCTTGGCTACCAGCAGGGACGAGTAGCCGATGATGGTAGTGACCGAGCACAGGCTCACGGCGCCGCCGGTGCCGCGGATGGCCGCGCCGACGTCCCGGCCGCCGTCGCCCACGTAGCGGGCCATGACGTTGACCGCGTAGTCCACGCCGATGCCGAAGGTGATGGGGAAGGCAATGAAGTTGATGAAATTGATTTTGATCCGCAGGGCCATGCACAGGGCCAGCATCCACAGTACGCCGACCAGCAGCGCGGACAGCACGTAAGGTGTGGCCAGGCGAGCGCGAAACAGCAGCAGTACGGTGAGCACCACGCCGAAGAAGGCCAGCAGCGACGCCAGCGGACCGTCGTGGCGCATGGATGCGATGATGTCTGCGGTCAGCGGCGGCCCGCCGGCCAGCCGGGCCGCCTTTCCACCCGTGGTTTCTGGCAAGCGCGCAAGGGTTCGCAGCGCATCGACGAAGGCGGCGTTGCGCGGACCGTCCCACAGGCTGGCTGTGAGCTTGGGAAATACCAGCACCGCACGGTCGGCCCGTCCCTCGCGTTCCTGAAGGCCTTTGAGCAGCGTCGTGGGAATGGCGCCAGCCTCGATGGTTGGAATGGATTCCTGACCGAGGAAAGTCTCCACACGTTTGCGCTGCTCATCGGTCAGGTTCTGGCGCACGTTCGGCGTCAGCTTCTTCCGGATGCGTGCGACTTCGCGCTGGCGCTCAATCTGATCCGGCGGCAGCAGATCATCGATGGTCCGCACCCGCGCCACCATGTCGTCGAGCGGCGGCGAGAGCATGGCCTTGCGCAGCTCGCGCGCGATGGCCCTGGTTTCCTCGGGGCCATCGGTGAGTATCACGAGCGGGGTCAGGTACTGCCCCAAGAGCCCATCCATCTTGTGGCCCCAGTAGCCTTCGCCGCTTTTCCAGGTGTCCGCGCGGCGCATGCGCGCCAGATCGTATTCGAGCTGCTCGCCGTCGAATCCGCGCACTTCGATGATCGCGACCAGCGACATCGCGATGGCCAAGACGAGAATCGTGCGGGGGCGGTGCAGGACCAGCCGGGCCAGCCCAGACATCGGGCTTAGTCCCGAGAACAAGCGAAAGGCCATCGGCTCGACATGCGGCTCCTTGCGATCCATCCAGGCGATGAGCGGCGGCGCGAGGAGAAAGGTCGTGCCCCACGCCAGCACCATGCCCAGTCCGCCGATCACGCCGAACTGGCGGAAGCCGCGGAACTGCATGGCGATGAGCGAGGCATAGGACACCGCCGCGGCCAGGGCCGCCGACAGCGTGCCCACGCGCGTTCCCCACAGACTGCGCACCAGCGACTCGTGCACGGCTTGCCCGGCCCGACGCTCCTCCATGTAGCGCGCCAGTTGCACGATGCCGAAGTTGATGCCGTTGCCGACGATGATCGAACCCAGAAAGGCGGTGTTGGAATTAAGCACGCGCACGCCGAGCAGGCTGGCCAGGGCAAAGGCGTAGACCGTGGCCAGGCCGAGCGGCAGCAGCAGGGCCACCACGCAGGGCCACCAGCGAAAGAAGATCAGCAGCGCCAGGCTCACCGCGGCCACTACCAACAGCGAGGAAAGGGTGAGATCTTGCACCAGCGCCGAGGTTTCCTCGGACGAAATGGCCACGTCGCCGGTGTAACCGATGCGCATGCCCTGCGCGTAGGCCGCGGGTCCGCCGAGAGCGGCTACGTCGCTGGCCACCCGCTCCTTCAGCTCCTTGGCCAGATGAGCGCTGGTGGTGAACCCGCCGGTTTCGATGAGCAAGAGCGACAGCCCCAGGCGTGGGCTCGTGAAGCGATCCCCAATCAGGCGATCCCAGGACGACTCCTGCTTGTAACGTGCTTCGATGTCGGAAAAATCCAGCGGCGGCGCGGGCTCCTCGTCGTCGATGAGGGTGCCGGCGCGCTGGCCGTATTCGTAGCGCAGGCGCTCTTCCAGGCGTTCGCGGATGGTTTGCAGATCCGCCTTGTCGACCAGCATGGGCGCGTAGCGTTCGATGAAATCCCGCTCGGACGCGAAGCCTGTGCGCACGCCGCCCACCAGCGTGCTGGGATAGGTGCGCACGCGCGTGGCCAGATCGTCGATGAAGCGCTGGGCGTTGGCGATGCGGTCGGGCGATGCGTTCTCGCCCACGTCCGCGAGCACGCCCAGAAACTGCAGCCCAGGCATGCGACGCCGCAACTCCTCGACCGCGCGCACGCTTTCGGCGTCAGGAGGAAGCAGCTCTTCCATGTCGCTGTGCAAGTTCGCGTACAGGTGCGCCGTGCGCCAAGTGGCGGGAATGGCGAGCAACACGGCCACAACCCAGAGGGTGCGGCCATGACGAAGGAGCCAGGTGACGAATCGGCGACTTGTCTCGCGCGGTGGATCGGTATCGGGGAGCACTGCCCGCGCACTATACCTATTGGAATCCTGCCTGAGCGCGAAATTAACCCCTCAGCAGCTCGGCGATTCGCTCGTCCGCCCGGCTTTCCATCACGCCACCAATTCGATGCGGTTGCCTTCGGGGTCTTCGAGCACGGCCTCGTAGTATCCGTCGCCCGTCGTGCGAGGGCGACTCGAGATGACGACGCCTTGGCCTGCAAGCCGGGAAACCAATTCGTCCACGGCTTGTCGCGTGGCGAGTCGGAACGCGATGTGTGCGTATCCAAAGGAAGGAGGTTCTCCGGTTCCTTGAGCTGCCGGTCGGCTCATGATCTCGACCCGGGCGCCCTCGCCGAAGGAAAGGAAGTAGGAACGAAAGCCCGTGCGTGTGTTCTCATAAAGCGCGCCACTTATCGCCCCGAGCTTTTCGACGTAGAACAGGCGCATCTGTTCGAGATCGCGCACAGAGATTCCTACGTGCTCAACCGTCATGGTTTCTGAATGCCAGTTTCACCAGCGCTCAGCGGTTCCGGATTCGTGCGGATTGTTGTCCACGCTCCTGGCCGAAAGCAGCGGCTGGGGCCGAGGCGGCGCGGTCCGGGCAAACCGTGGCGGCACCGGCGCAAACGTCTGCCTCGCCCTTGCACTCGGCGGCGAGCCCAGCAGTGGGATCTTCTCCGCGGTCCGCGGAGGCTCTGGTTGCGCGGGCGGCACAGGCGTTGGCAAGACCGGCGGCGCCGCTGGCGCGACCACGACGGGCGTTTCCACGGCCCGAGGCGGTGCCACTGCCGGAGGTTGAGCCGCGCTCAACTGAGGTTGAGTAGTGCTCGACTGTCGAATGATCATGGCCACATTGGCGCCCGCGATGACCATGGTCACGCACATCATGGCGATGGTCAGTTTCGAGAAGCGAGCAATGATTTCCGCGGAGCGCTCTTCCGCGGCTTCGCGATCTTCCGCTGCCACCGCGAGGTAACGGTTGAGCGTTTCCACCGTGAGATTTCCGGCCACGGCCTCGGGTGGGATTTCTGTCGCACGCAAGGGGGCCACAGCCTCCTTGGACTCGCTAGCCGCGCTCAGTGAGTCCTGCCCGCTTGCCTCGCCGCCGTCGCGCTCGGGTTCCCCCGGTTCGTCGTGCTGGGACATCGTTCCATTTTGGCGCCTCCAGAACGCGCGTCAAGCAAAAACCCGTCTGGGATTTGGCGTAGAATGCCACCATGGCTTCGGAACAAGCCCTCGCCGAGACTGCCAAAGGGACCGGCATCAAGTTGCTGGTTCACCGCACCCTCACCACCGTACCCGGCCGTTTTTCTGTCGCCGCAACTTCCTGCTCTCCGTCGGTCACCACCGGCTGCGTGAATCCGAACAGCCACTCGGCGTCGGCCAAGGTCAGGTTGATGCAGCCGTGGCTGCGGGGGGCGCCGAATTGGTCGTGCCAGAAGGCTCCGTGCAGGGCGACGCGGCCGATGTATTGGGTGAAGGGGACTTCTTCGTACGAGTAGGGCGCGACGCCGGTGTGGTCGAGATTGTCCATGGTGGCGGCGAGCAGTTTGGCGCGGATGCGGTGGATCCCTTTGGGTGTGGACAGCGGGCTGCCCTCAGCGCCAACCCCCGCGGCCACGAGGGTTGCGAAGACCGGTTTGTCGCCGAGGTAGGCGACCAAGGTTTGCGTGGCCAGATCGACGTCGATCCAGGGTTCGGTATCGCCGGCGGCAGGCGGACGCGCGGAAAGGCGGGGCACGCGCAGATCGGCCTCCGACATCCAACCGTCGGTCACGCGATAGAAGCCCTGCGGTCCATCGCGGCTGGCGAGAGTGAGGCGGGCGTAGCGCGGTCGGCGCGCGATAGGTTTGGTGGTGCTGTCGGGCTGGGCGTAGATCGGCGCGCCTTCCTTCATCACCCAGCCGAAGTCGAGGCCGCGCTCGTCGAGGTGCGCGCCGCTGAAGCGCGACGGGGTGGCTGGGTGCAAGTCCTTCATGGCAATGTCTCGGCCGAGGCTGGTGCGGCCGACCAACTCGCCGCCGAGCATGCGTTGCTCGGCGATCACGACGCCGAAGCCGGGCAGGAGCTTGCGCGGGTCTTTGCCCAAAGTCTGTGTGCCGCTTTTGCCGACGACGTAGTAGCGCGATCCCGCGGGCGATGGCGGGGACGCAGGCGCTGGAGTCCGCCGCTCGCAGGCGAGGGCGCACGATGCGAGCAGAAGCATTGCCCACGCGGGTTTCACGGCGAGACCTCGACCCGCAGGGTTTGCGCGTCCGAGCGGCCGCGGTCATCCACGGCGCGCACCACGAAGGTCCCTGGCTCCATCTTCCACAACCACGGCCGGCCACTTTGGGCCTTGCCGGCGAAGCGCTTGCCCACGTACCAGAAGACCTCGTGGGCGTCACCGTCGGTCTCGGCCAGGAAGGCGAGGGTTTCGTTGCCCTTGCCTGGGCGCAAGGTGTACGCGACACCGTTCAAGGGAGATGTAATGCGCGGAGGAGCGCCGGGAACGTCCTGCTCGGCCTCGCAACCCGGGGCCGCGGGCGGCGGGATCTTGCGCGGCAGTCCGGCGGCACTCCAAAGCTTGAGCATGTCGGTGGGCCAGACTTCGAAAACGTCGTGGCGGACGGGACCGTGCGCGCGCTTTTCGCACACCCGGCGTCCGGTGCTGGTGTCGATGTCGAAGGCGCGATGGATCTCGCACGTCGTGGTCGGCGAACGCCCGGCGATGAACCAGGTCGGCCGCCGGTGTGGACAATCAGCGCCCGGAAGCTGACCGCTTTCGCTGCACACCTCGACCTTGACCACGCCTTTGGGTCTGGGTGAGATGGGTGCTGCAAGCGAGCGGTCGTGCGCCGCCAGCGCGTCCACCACTGAAAAGAACAGCGGCGCCGCGGTCTTGATGCCAACGAATTCGGGATTGCTCCGCCCCGTGAAGTCGCCTACCCAGACTACGAGTACATACGGGCCGACCAGGCCGGCTGACCAAGCATCGCGAAATCCCCACGACGTTCCGGTCTTCCACGGCAAGGTCAGGTGTGCATCGGCGGTGGGCAAGCGCGGCGAAGTCGGGCGCGGGTTCTTGGCCAGCATGTCGAGGACCAGCCACGAGGCTTCCTCGGACAGCACGCGGACCGGGGCCGCCACCGCGTCGTTGACGTGGCGGCGCAGGGGGCGAAGCGCCCCGTGGTTGGCCAGCGACGCGTACAGGGTGGCCACTTCCTCCATGGTGACCTCACCGGTGCCGAGCACGAGGCCGAGGCCGTAGTAGTTCTCCGGCTGCGGCAGATCCACGCCAGCGCCGACGAGAAACTGATAGTAGGTCGGCCGATCCAGCTTCGCCGCTACCATCAAGGCCGGAATGTTGCGGCTGCGCACCAGCGCATCGGTTGCGGCCAGCGGCCCGGCGTAGCGGCCGTCGAAGTTTTCGGGCGAATAGGCCGAGAACGCCACCGGCGTATCACGCAGCACCGAGCGAGGATGGATCACCCCTTGCTCCATGCCGAGTGCGTACACGAAGGGCTTGAGCACCGAGCCGGGCGAGCGCCGAGCGTGCGTGCCGTTGACTTGGCCGAAAATGTTGTCGTCGAAGAAATCGGCCGAGCCAACGACAGCGCGCACACCCATGTCGCGGGTATCGACCAGCATCGCGGCGGCGTTGTCGACACCGAGACGCTTTTCTGCCTCGACGAATCGGTGAACCTGGCGTTCGAGCAAGCGTTGCAAAGGCAGATCGAGCGTGGTTTTCACCGCGCTTCCGGCCAGAGTTTCGGCGAGTATCTGATCGGTGAAGTGGGGCGCGAGAAGAGGCAGGTCGTTGTTTCGCGCCGTCACGCCAAGGCTGAGCAGCCGCGCGTCCCCGGCCGAGGGCCAGGCTGCGAGCAGACGCCGGCCCAGGACCTCGCGCGTGCGCACGAACTCGGGTGCACGCGGACCCGCGCGCAAGGCCTGCACCCGCTGGTTCGGATTCTGTGGCAGCAGAGTGAGGGACAGTGCTTCAGGCAAGGATAGGTGATCGGGTGACTTGCCGAAAAGGACCAAACTGGCCGCGCCGATGCCCTCCACGTTGCCGCCGTAAGGAACAAGATTGAGATAGGCCTCGAGGATTTCGTCCTTGCTGTAGCGGGCTTCCAGCCACAGGGCCGCGAAGATCTGTTTCAGCTTGCCAGTTGCCCGGCGCGAGTCGATGTCGAAAAGCCGCCGCGCAAGCTGCATGGTGATGGTTGACCCGCCCACGCGCCGGCCACCCGAGAACATCGAGCGCAGCGCTCGGCCTAGCGACAGCGGGTTCACCCCTGGGTGAAAGCGGAACCAGCGATCTTCGTAAAGCAAGGCGGCCCGCACCGACAGTGCCGAGATGCTCGGAAGCGGCGTCCACAGTCGAATCTGTTCGTCATCGGCCAAGGTCACGCGCAAAAGCTCGCCCCCACGCGCATACACCGCGCGCGACAGCGGCACGCGAGAGGAGAGAGGCTGATGGGGGGCGAGGCGAATGACTGCGAGAAACAGGAGCAGCGAAATCAGGAGTATCCAGGGAATGCGGATCCGGATTTTCACCACAGAGAGCACGGAGGGCACAGAGGTCGGACAAGAAGGGGTCTTCGGATCTGAAATCCGAACCTTTCTTCCCCTTCTCATCTCCGTGCTCTCTGTGGTGAATTTCATCACGGTCTTGCGACGATGAGATTCCCGGGTTCTCCCCTGGCGCGGACCGAGCGGTCGTACATGGATTCGGCGTGGATCGCGGGGGTCACGACCTTGCCGGCGTTGGTGGCTTTGATCTTGTAGATGAAGGTGCTCATCTCCTTGCCAACCGAACCGTAGAGCACGACGCGATCTTCGCGCACGTCCACGTAGTCGACAGCGAAATAGCTGCCTGGCAGCGCGATGGTCAGCAAGCCAGGGCCGCCCGCGCCCTTTGGCGCTTCCTCGCTCTCTCCCTCTTCACCTTCACCTCCGCCTTCGTTTTCTTCGCCTTCGGTCGACGTCAGGTCGTTGGGCTGCGAGTTGTCCTCGCTTTCTGCGGCGTCGCCACCTTGGGCCGCAGTTTGCATGACCACCTCGAACCCGGCGGGCAAGAGGTCGACGATAGCCACGTTCCACACCAGTTCATGCAAAGCGCGCACGCGAATGCGCACACTGATTTCGTCGCCCAGGCCGACCTTCTTGATGGGTTTGTCATCGTCGCCCAGGAACTCGTGCACGATCTCCAGCTGGTTGCTGAGCGCCTTTTGGGCCGGCTCGACGTCGAACCCGCTTTGCGACAGCGACCAGTAGCTGCCGAAGTCGCCGTGACTACCGAAGACCAGCGCCGTTGCCTTGTCCGAAAAGGCCACGTGAGGCAAGAGCCCGCCTGGCAAGGTCAGCGGTTGTTTGTTCCCCTGCACGACCTCGTGCAAGGTGCGCGAGGTGGCCCCTGGTTCTGCGGCCACGCTGGCAAATGCCTCTAGGGCCAGGATGCTGAGTGCGGACGAGAAGGTGTTGTAGCTGCCACCGGAAATGGCGGACACGATACCGTCGAGATCTTCTTTGCTGACCGTTGCCGCGCGCTTGGGGAAGTGCCGGGCTATCAGCAACAGTGCCTGGGAGTCGTGTCCGAGATCGTCGTAATAGTGTTCGTAGTCGGCCTTGTGCTTGGCGCCGAGTTTGATTGCACCAGCGATTTCGCCCGCCAGACCATCCTGTTTCAAGATGGCGTAGCTGGCGCCGAGATACGCGCTCGCCAATTCCTCGCGCCATGCCTTGCCGGCATTGGCCTCCAGCCAGTGTTGCAAGGCAGCCGCATGACGCCCCACCTTGACGCCATTGCGGGCCAGCACGTAGAGCGCGTGGGCGCGGATGCGCGCGTCGGCGAGATCGTCGGGCGTCTCGCTGGCCAGGGTCTCCAGGTAGCGCATGCCGTTCTTCATCAATTCGGCGGGAACGGCATGGCCGCGCTCGCGCGCCTCGGTGAGCAAGTGCAACGCCCACACCGTGGGCACGGTTGCGCTCTTGGGATTGGCGGTCCACAGACCGAAGCCGCCCTCTTCGTTTTGTCGCGATCGCAGCATGTCGGTCAAATTGGCGACGGTCGTTTCGGACTTGGCCTTGTCGAAACCGAACTCGGGTCGCTTGCCCAGAACCACCGCGGGCGCGGCCTGGCTGACCAGCTGCTCGGTGCAGGCGTGCGGAAAACTGGCCAAATAAGAGGCCAGGCCGTGCGCCAGCGACAGGGGCACCGCCGCGATGCCGGCGTCCAGCGTGCGGAACTCGCTGAACAGCTTGCGCTCGACGTTTGCGGTGGTGTCGCCGTTCTTGAGGTAGCCGGCTTGCAGGGTGGTGACGAATGGCGACGCCGGCCGCACGCTCAGATCCGTAGTCAGTCGGGCGGATTTGTCCCCCAGACGTGCCTCGAAGCGCAGGCTGGCCGAGCCGAGTTCTTTGCGGGCGCGCACGCGGAAAACAGTGCTGCCCTCGCGCATTTCGCCGATGGCCAGCTCGATCTCGTGCGATCCGATGATTTCAAGGTGGCTCGACGTGGTCAACGACAGCTTGGGCTTCGCGTTCTTGCCCGAGCCGACGACATTGTTGGCCAGGCCGACCGAGACTTCCAACTCGTCGCCGGGCGCCGCGAAGGTCGGCGCGTTGGGGCTGATCACGAAATCCCCGCGCACAAGAGTCTTCTTGTCGAACGCACCCATACCAAGATCCGAGGCCGCCACGGCCATCACGCGCAGGGTGCCGTTGAAGTTGTCGGGAACTTCGTAGCTCAGCTCCTTGGCTTGCGGCCCGACATCGACGATCCCCGACCAGAACACGACCGGCTTATCGTGCTTGCGCCGGAAAGGATTCAGGTTGGCGCCGACCGCGGCGTCCTCGCCGTCGCCGCCCGGGGCCGCGGCGTCGCGCAGCTTGGCCAGCTCGGGCAGGATCAGATCGAGGATCTGCGTGGTGCGCACCGATAGCGCGCGTTTTTGCAGGAAGTGGCCCAGCGGATCCGGCGTGCGGTAGTGGGCCACGCGCAAGATGCCTTCGTCCACCGCGAAAACCAAGGCGCGGCCCTTGTGATTCGCGCTGACCTTCATGGTCAGCGTGGTGCCTGGCTTCACCAGATCCTCGGTATCCACCTTCACATTCAAGGCGCGCTTGCCATGGCTGATGACGAAAGGAACCGTCGCGTAGCTCAGTGGACTCATGAACACCTCTTCCGAGGCGGAATCGCGCACGAACGACACCGAGACATAGCCGCCGCCTTCGAGTTCAGCGGGCACCTTGATCTTCTGCACGCTGGCGGTCTCGCCCGTGTGGAACCACTTCCAGGCATAGACCTTCTCGCGCTCGACGGTGATGAGGCCGCTGCCCGTATAGGGCGCCTTGATCTGCATTTCGATCTCGCCGCCAGGCGCGACATCCCCGGTCTTGAGCGCGAGTTGCAACTCGGCGTTTTTCTCCAGCGAGCGCGCCAGATTGCCGAAGCCAGCGACGGTAAAAGGGATCTCCTGCACGACTTCGCCGGCCGCGTTCTGCAGCGAGAGCGCGAAGTCGCCCGCCTTGTCCGTGGGCAGCTTGACGTGCGTGCCGGCGGCCGGCAGCGCGAAGGGTTTGCGCGAGATCTCGACATCCTTGCGCACCGACTGGTAGCGGAAGGTTCCGTTTTCCAGGCGTACCAGCGACGAGACGTAGCGGCGCTCGTTCACCACCATCTGCAGCTTGTCGGCCGCGACCTTGGCGCCCTTGGGACCGACCGCAACCAGCTCGACCTCGCGTGCCGCGTCCTTGTTGACGTATTGCAAGTCGCCGTCGCTCCTGTAGCCGATGAGCCAGGGCCGCGGCGAAACCACGGTGGAGGCCTCGGACGTCACCGAGCGCCCGCCCTCGGCCTCGAAGCCTTCGGTGACCAGAGTCAGGCGGTACGTGGCATCGGCGAAGCGGTCGAGCCCGAGTGCGATCTTGGCCTTGCCGTCGTCGTCGGTATTGCCGTCGGGCAATTCCTGCTCGGTCGGTTCGATGGGTTTTTGCGGATTGTAGAAATGGAAATCGCGCAGCGACGGGAACGACGGCATGCCTGGCGTGAGGATCAACTTGGCACGAATGCGCCGGCTGGCCGCGGGCGTACCGAAGAGATTGGCCAGGCTGACCCGGCCTTCGAGTCCCTTGGGCGCAACCCAGCCCGTGGGATTCTCGACCGAGAAGTTGCTGTGAATGATCATCCGGTCGGGCAGGAATTCGCGCACCGTCACCGTGGTGCTGCCGATTTGATTGTTGGCCCGGCCGTCCTTAACCGTGTACAGCGACACCGTGTAATTGCCGGTTGGCGATTCCTCACGCGTGCGATGGGAGAATTCCTCCAGGCCGGCGGCGCTCAGCTTGAAGCGCTGGCGTTTCACTTCCATGCCACGTGCGTCGCCCACGACCATTTCCAGTGGCAGTCCGGCGAGGTTCTGGTTGAGGTCGCGGCTGCGTACGACCGCGCCTATGTGGATTTCGTCGCCCGGGCGGTAGAGACCGCGTTCGGAAAAGAGATAGGCCGAGAGTCCCTGATTGGTCTCGGTATCCGTGATACCGCCGACATCGAAGCGGCTCATGTCGAGCAAACGATCCTGGCGGCCGTAGGGCAAGAACGAGGTGTCGCGGCCGAGCGTTACCAGAAACATGGTGGGCGCCTTTTCCTGGCGCAGATCGCGCAGTGAGGGCAAACGCGCGTGGCCGTCGCTGTCGGTGTTTTGACCGAGCACGGGCTGGCCGTTGCGGCCAATGACCTGCACGTGCGCGCCGGCCACCGGTTTGCCGGTCTGGATCGATTGCACGAAGACATCGTGGCTGCCGTCGCCAGCTTCTTTCGAGAGGATGCCGAGATCCGACACCAGCACCAAGCGTGAATCGGTTTCGCCCATGGTCTGCTTGGTTTCCGGGCTCCAGCTTTCCACTTTGACGAAGAACAGACCGCGCCGTTGCCCAGCGCTGCTGTCGAGGTACTTGCCGAGGTCCAAGGTCTCGTACACCGGCTTGCCCGGTGGGGCGCTCACCGCGCGCGTCTCGACCTCGATTTCGGCCAAATGCTCTTGCGTGATGGGGTATTGCAGGCTGGGCTGCGAGAACGAGCCGCTATTGAAGGTGAACACGTGGTGGATTTGATCGGAAATCACGCGGGCGACCTCGAAGCGCAAGCCAGGCACGTCGCGCACGAACACCGAGACCTTGCGCTGCCCACTCAGCGCCAGCAGGGATCCACTGTGCAGCATCTTCACTTGGCGCGGGAAGGCCGGGACTTCCAGGATGGACTGGTAGTCCTCGCCCAGGATGTAGCCGCCAAAGGCCTGCACGCCCTTCTTCAGGCGCAGGTAGATGAAGCGGCCTGGGTCGGCGCGAAAGCGGAAGCTGTGGTCCGAGGAGAATTCCTTCTCGGCCGGCAGTTGTGTCAGCGCGATCCGTTTGCCCTTGGCCAGCACATCGGCGTCGACCGATTCGGCATCGCCCCAACGATAGGCGCCTTTGTGTTTGCTGTCGTCGTGTGGGTTCTTGGTCGGCAGTAGCCAGGCTTCGAAGTTCTTGCCGATCTCCTTCTCCGTGGCGGACGTCGATAATTGCATGACCAGGATCTGCTCGGGCTCCATGCGCGGGTTGTCGACGATCTGGATCTGGGTCGAGCTCACGCGGAAAAAGTTGTACAGGCCCGGTACCCGGACCTTCTGTTCGATGGGCTTGTCGAACGCGGGACCGCCGCGGCCAGCCTTCGTGCCGGGCAAAAGCCGAAGCGTGACCACGGCATCCTTTTGCGGCAGCGCGAACGGGGTCGAGTGCACGAAGGCGCGCGCCTTCCACTTGTCGTAGGTGACGTGGGCTTCGAGGGCGAAGCTGCGTTCTTCCTTGTTGGTGGGCTCGAAGAGCATCTTGACGCTCTTCTCGAACGACGGCCCGTCGACGGCATGGCTGAAGCTGAATTCGGAGACGATCTTCTTGAGATTGGGGTCCACGGGATCTTGGTAGAACTCGGCCTGATGCAGGCGCGCGACAAAGGGCGCGGTCGCAAACTCGAACTCGTACTTGGCCAGCTTGATGTGGCTGGCCACCAGTCCCTTGCGATCCAGACGCACGCTAAACTTCTGCCCGACCGGCCAGTCCTCGCGCGGGCGCAACTCCAGCTCACGATCCGACACCCACTTCCAGCTGCCGTCGATTTTGGGGTCGACGAAGATCCCTTTCTTCACCACCGTGCCCACCGCCTTGAGCGGCGCCGAGGAGGCCGAGAATTCCACGCGCAGCGGTCGCGGTGTGGCCTTCTCGCCAATCGGTGTCAGCCCAGGTTCGAAGACGTGAATGTCCACGGTCGCCGGCTTGGGCCGCGCCTTCCACCAGTGCCAACCATAGCTGCCGCCAGCGCTGGCTCCGCCCAGCGCAACGATCAGGCAAGCGGCTTTGATCTTGTGTCCCCAGGCCCAGTCGCCAGCGCGTCCACCTTGTCGGCCGACCGAGCGCAACCACGGTGGCGGATCCCAACGGCCAAAGGCTGTTGCCAGTGCATGGACAAGTATCGTAAGCAAACGTCGCATGAGGCCCTCCCAGGGGCGCAGTTTAGTGCCGGTCGGGAAGGTGGTGCGGCTTTTGTGAGCCAGCACCAACACCGGTGCCTTGATGGCGGACCTGCCGCCTTGGGTTTTCGCCTGGTCGCACCGAAAGGCCCATGCTCCCGGCCCATCGCTTCGCCAGGGGGCCTTGGAAATGACGAGGCGAAGGCAGATGATGGTTGCGGCATGTCGAGCAGTCGCGAATTCATCAGAGCCCTGGCGCTCGTTGCCCTAGCGGCGTTGCTGGCGACCGCGAGCGCGGGCTGTGGTCGCAAAGGTTGCGGCACCGGGACTTCGTACTCCGGGGACATGGTGACCACTGGGACCGTGAGTTACGGGCAGCCGACGGTCAGCCGAACGCTCACCTTTTCCAACGTCGACTCCGCGGCGCTCGCTTGCATGCAAGCGCCGGCATCATGCCCCAAGCTCGCCCTCGGCGTGGATGCGGATGCGCTGGGAAATCCTCTCTCCCTGCAGGTCACGGTCGTCGCTGTCCAGAGTGCGCAAACGCTGATCCTGCCTTCACCCGATGTCATGGTGGTCGCGTCCTTTGACGACCGCACGGCGGGCATTGCGAGCGACCCGGGTGGTGCCGCGGACGGTGGCCCACTGGGTGAGCCGCTGACCCTGACCGGCGGTACGCTCAGCATAGCCCTGACGCCCGACAACCTGGATGCTCGCTTCGACATGACCTTCGTCCGGGCGAGCGGCGACCTGGTCACTCTGCGCAGCGGCAGGATCGCCTGCATCAATGGCAAGGCGTACACCTATCAAATCTGCACGGACTAAGCAGCTCGGCGGAATGATCGAATCGGTAGGGGACGTGGCCAAGCTTCGAGCAACAAGAGCCGACCTTTCAATGCGTGTCGTGAATATCGATCTCGGCTGCGGGTTCAACCTACGATTTCCTGGCGAAAAACCGCCGCGAGGTGCTGAACCCGGTGTCGCCTGCACGATTTCTTTCTGGGGACTGGAAGCCCCGCGAGTAGACGCGTTGATCTGCTCGAAACCTCAATTCGACGGGGCCGGGAGCGATGGCTCTAGCCGGTCGATGCGCCAGAGTACCAACTCGTCAAGCGGCACGGTGCCCCAGACCCAGGGCAAGTACCCCGACCCGTTCGCGAAAAAGCCGGCGCCCAGTTCGTCGCACATGATCCGCCCGCCTGGCGTGTCCTCGGCAAGACTCGCCAACCGCGTTCGATAGGGATACCTGTCGATAGCCTGTCCCTTGGCCCGCAGGCTGGAGACCAAGAGATCTCCCGCAGTCGGACGTGGCGGCGCGAGCGTGACGGCGCGCGCGCCCGCCTTCTGCGCGTACCACTGGAACCCCCAGTGTCCCGCGAACCACACCTGCTTTCCGGCAGCCACTTGAGGGGCGATCAACTCGGCGGCTGCGCGCCTGGCCAGTCCGGCGAAGGCCGTATCTGTCCGCAGGATCGCGATCCCTAGCGTCGTGCCGAGCACCGCTGCGAGGCCGAGCGCCGAGTAGGCCACCACCGCCCGCCCGAAGCTCATCGCACGCGCCACCAGCAGCACTGCGGCGGGCGCGGAGACCAGGAGGTACTTGGACGGCAGGTGGGAGTAGGGGACTATGGACAGCGGAATCAGGATCCAGAGGCACAGTGCAAGCTGGACAGCGTCGCGCCGGGTCCAGCAGTCCGCGAGAATGTCCCATAGGACCGCGGTTCCCAGGGCCGCGAGGAACGGGACGGTGAAGATCCAGAACCCTCCAATCCAGCCGCTGAGCCCGATGAGCACCAACGCCACCACGCCGGATCGGATCATGAGCCGCCAGCGCCGCGCGATCGCTGCCGGGCGCAGCGCGAGCCAGGGAAGGGCGAGTGGGAGCGCGAGCACCCAGTGGATCGGGAACGCGAGCAGGTTGCAGGGCAGGCGCCCAAAGCTGCTGAAGAAGCCGATGGCGCCGGCGGGTGACGACGATCCTGGGGCCGGGTCGCGCGTAAGGAGCATGATGGCGAGGGTGAGCAACGGCGTGGCCACAATGGGAAGCCACAGGACAAGGGGCGTGCGTCGCCAGCGCGAGCGATCGGGGAATCCGTCGAGAAGGAATAGCGATCCGATCCCGAGCAAAAGGATCGCATGGGATCGGGTCAGCGCCGCGAGGGCGAGGAATACCGAGGCGAATACGGCCTGGTCGAGGCGGCGGTTGCGTTTCCAGGCGACGATGCGTTCCAGCCCGACGATTCCGAAGGCCATCGCCGGCACGTCGGGCATCGCGGTCCCGGCCATGCCTAGCGCCGCCGGAGTGCTCGCCAGAAGCAAGCCGGAGGCCGCCGCCCAGCGGCGCCCCAGGCCCAGCCGAAAGCCCAAGGATACCGTGGCGAGAATCGCCAGTACCATCAGCAAGAGCGGCACGAGGTGCGCCAACCACTCGGCCCCGCCAGCGAGAGCCGAAGGGACGAGGAGCCACGCTATCACTGGACCGCTGGCCATCACGGTTGACAGGCGGACCGGCCTGAGAACCTCGGACCATGCGATCTCGAAGGCTGTCGGGTGCCACGGGTCGGTAAGCGCGTGCTCTGCTTCCGACATGAACACGGTGTCGTCGATGGTGAAGGCCTTCTCGCGAAACGGAAGGAGCACGGCGACGGCCAGGAGGATCGCCGGCGCGGCGCACAGGAGGACGGTCATGAGCCCGGGCCTGGCGCCGGTGGGCTGGGCGGTGATCGTGCCTTCCTGCCGCGGCCCGAAAACCTCGCTGGTGCTCATGCCGGAAAGCAGCATATCACATGGGATTGCCGGGTATCGGGGATGAAGCGAACGTGGCAGCTGCAAAGGCGGGAGACCTTTCTTTTCACATTCTTGGGCGAAAATGGCGCCGCGCTCGCCCGGATCGCTGACCCGTGTTCTTCGAGGATCGGCCACACCGTCAGTCGACGTTCACGGTCAATGTGAACGCCGGCAGGGTTCTTGTCGGGTCGTTCACCTTCGGGATCGTGACGGTGCACTGGCCCTGGGCAACATGCACGTGGGTCATAAGCGACTACTACAAGTGCATGAACTTGATGCAGGACCCGTGCAACATGATGGGAATGGCAATCTCGCTGGGCGATCCGAGCTGCGCGGCGGGCATGAACAATTCCGCCTGCACCACCGGACAGTAGGAACGCCCCGTGGAGGCTGCGGCCAGGGCGTTCACCAAACGAGAGGCAGCAGACGCCATCGAGCGCCAACGCGGGCACAGACTCGTGGCGTTACAACCGCGCCCGTCCCCAGCCTACTGCATGTGCACATAAAAGAGATGACCTTCACCAGCCTGAAAACAGACACGTAGAGGTACCTAAATACAAGATCCCGGTGCAGACTAGATTTCTCGACTGGCGGTTCGATGGTCGACCACTTGCTCAAGGGGGTTTCATGTCCTGGTTCAAGACTCTGACGGCTACTTCGTGTGTCCTGTTCCTGATGGGCTGTGTTGGGGAGCCGGCCACATCCACCCCGATAGGTGGAACCGTTGGCAAGGGCGGGGCCGTTGGCAAGGGCGGGACCGTTGCCTTGGGTGGGGCCGTTGGCAGGGGCGGGACCGTTGCATCAGGTGGGACTCTTGCCTCGGGCGGAAGTGTCGCAACGGGCGGGACCGTCGACTCGGGCGGAACCGTGGCCTCGGGCGGAAGCCAAGGATCAGGTGGTACAACGACTGCCAGCGGAGGAACTGGTAGTGGGGGTACTTCAGGCTCGGGTGGCGTCGGTGGGAGCGGTGGCGCCTCGGATCCCGATGCGTCGCCAAGTGATGCTTCGGATGCGAATGGCGATGGTCGCGAAGCCGGCCGTGCGGGCGGCGCCACCAGTTCCGGTGGCAGGTCTGGGTCGGGCGGCACGACCAGCTCCGGCGGCACCATCAGCACGGGCGGCGCTCCTGGCACGGGCGGTGCTCCTGGCACGGGCGGTGCTCCTGGCACGGGCGGTGCTCCTGGCACGGGCGGGAAAGCTGGCACTGGCGGCGCTCCCGGCACTGGCGGCTCCACCGCGTCCGGCTGCGTGTCGAACATCAAAGCTGGTCACCACAGCGCCAAGAGTGGCCAGCTTTGTACCGCCTGCCACAAGATTGGCCAGTACACTGGCGTTCAAACTGGGTGCGCCATTCCCTGATTTCTAGGACTCCGGGCGGAAGCAGCGCTTCGGGAGGAAACACCGAAACAGGTGGGAGCCAAGCTTCAGGCGGCACAACCACTGCTGGCGGAGGAACTAGGGGCGGGGGTACTTTGAGCTCCGGCTGGCCCTCTCGGCTAACTAGCTGTTGCTGGCAACGCGGCGGCTGGGGCCTTTTGTTTCACGGGATGGCTGACAACGACGTGCGGTTCGCTTGGCTTGCAGATGCCCATCACGTAGTCCAGCGCGAGTTCGATTTGATCGACTTGGCAAAGCAGGAGATCGCCCGGTTTGAGGCTGGCGAGCGCGGCGCCGATGGCGGCGAGCTCTCCGGACTCTTGTAGGATCACGCGATCCCGGCGGGCGTTGCCGCTGCCTTGGCCAAAGCCTTCACGCATAAGAAGCATGACCTCGCCGTCCGGCCGCCCACGCGTGCACTGGTCCTCGTAGATGTAGATCTCGTGGAAAAAGTCGCCGATGATTTTCGCCTGGCGGATGATGTCCTCGTCGCGTCGGTCGCCGGCCGCGGTGTAGACGATCTTGCGCCGCCGGTGCGGCATCTTTTCGATAGCTTCACCAAGCGCGAGCAGCGCGGAGGAGTTGTGACCGTAGTCGAGAATCACGGTGCTGCCGCGATGGCTGAGCACGTTGAAGCGGCCAGGTGTGGTCTTGAGATCGCTGGTGAAGGTTTCGATGCCGGTGCGAATGACGTCGAGGGAAATGCCCAGAGCATGCCCGGCGGCGACCGCGGCGAGCAGGTTGTCCACCTGGAAGGGGATGCGACCGCCGTGGGTCAGCGGCAGGTCGGCTAGGCGGGCCACGCGACGCTCGTCGCGGCCGGTGGCGAGCACAATGGCGCCTTCGCGCACGGTGACGGCTTTGCCACCCTTGGCGCGATGACCGACGAGGACCGGCGATTCGGGATTGCGGCTGAAGAAGATCACACTGCCGCGGCAGAGCTTGGCCATGCTGGCCACGAGCGGATCGTCGGCGTTGAGAACCGCCGCGCCTTGTGCGGTCACGCGGCGAACCGGAATGGCCTTGACCCGAGCCAGCTCTTCGACGGTGGCGATGCCGCCCAATCCCAGGTGATCGCCTTCGCCCACGTTGGTCACGATGGCGACGTCGCACCAGTCGAAGCCGAGTCCCTCGCGCAAGATGCCGCCACGGGCGGTTTCCAGCACGGCGGCGTCCACGCGCGGATTGCCGAGGATCGAGCGCGCGCTCTTGGGGCCGCTGCAATCGCCGGTGTCGATGCGGCGGTTCTCGACGTAGATGCCATCGGTGCAGGTCATGCCCACGCGGCGTCCGGAGCGCTGGAGCAGATGCGCCACGCAGCGGGTGGTGGTGGTTTTGCCGTTGGTGCCGGTAATGGCGACGATGGGGATGCGGCCGTTTTCACCGTGCGGGAAGATCGAATTGACCATGGCCTCGCCCACCGGGCGCGGGGTGCCGCGCGACGGTTCGAGGTGCATGCGCAAGCCCGGCGCCGCGTTGACCTCGACGATGGCGCCGCGGGTGACGTCGAGCGGTTGGTCGATACGCGATGCCACGATGTCGATGCCGGCCACGTCCAGGCCGACCATGGCGGCGGCGTCGATGGCCCGCTCGGCGACCAGCGGATGGACCTCGTCGGTGATGTCGATGGCGCTGCCGCCCGTACTGAGATTCGCGTTCCGGCGCAGAATGACGACTTGTCCGGCGGCTGGAATCGTGTCGATTGTCATGCCTTGCTCGGCCAGCATCTCGCGGCCGATGGCATCCAGGCGCAACTTGCTGAGCGCCGTGGCGTGGTCTTCGCCACGCAGCGGATCTTGGTTGGCGACCTCGACCAGCTCGGCGATGGTGTACTGCCCATCGCCGACCACGGTGGGACACTCGCGTCGCGCCGCCGAGATCAGACGGCCGCCGATGACCAGCAAGCGAAAGTCGCAGCCGTCCACGTGGCGCTCGACCAGGATTTCGTCCTCCTGGGCGGCGGCGTAAGTGTACGCGGCCATGACCGCTTCGCGTGTGCGCAGGCCGACCGAGACGCCCCGGCCCTGATTGCCCTTGCGCGGTTTGACCACCACGGGCACGCCGATTTCCTGGGCGGCGGCCCAAGCTTCTTCCGCGTTCGCGACCGACCGGCCCTCGGGCACCGGCACGCCGATGGCGGACAGCAGGGACTTGGTCAGCTCTTTGTCTTGGGCGATGGACTCGGCAATGGCGCTGGTGCGGTCGGTCTCCGACGCCCAGATGCGACGCTGGCGCGAACCATAGCCCAGCATGACCAGGCTGCCGTCGGTCAGGCGTCGCGCCGGGATGCCGCGCGCTTCGGCCGCGCGCACGATGGCGCCGGTGCTCGGTCCGAGCCGGATCGACTGGTTGAGTTTGCGCAAATCCTTGAGCGCGGTACCGAGATCAACGCTTCGATCGGTGCGCACCGCCGCGAGCAGATCGACTGCCAGAGCGAAGGCCTTGCGGCCGACTTCCTCTTCTTGATATTGCACGAGGATGCGGAACACGGTGCCGCCATCCAGCTCGTGAACCACGGGCGTGCCGATCTCGCAACCGGCCAGGCGCTCTATGGCGGCGGTCAGCTCGGCGATGAGGCAGGCCTCACCGTGGTGCGACTCGCAGGCCTCGCTGCGATCCCAAACCGCTTGGGTCATTTCGGCCAGCTCTTTAGGCATCCAGCCGCGCAAGCGACCGAACATCGCTGGCGTTACCAGCTCGGCATCGACGACCATGATGGCCTCGAGGAGGGTGTCGTCCGACCAGAGATTGGGGCCGCGTAGGGTGCGAAGGTTGTCTGATTTCATCGGCTGCTTTCCACGGCCGCCGTTGGGTTAGCTCGGCGGACCATGATCCTTTGGGTACGGTGCAGATTCGCCAGGGAGCCTCGAGAGCGCTTTGAGGGCTTGACGGATATGAAATCAGACGGGCCGGCCGAGCCGATTATTCTCTCGCCAGCTTCGAAAGTTCGTGTTCTTCGCGACCGAACCTAGCGGTCCATGATTCCCAATAGATTCTAAATAGTTGGACCAGACGCGGTCGCGGCTGCCAGCGCCGTCTCGATGCCTTCCCGGATACTGTGTGGCGTAAGTCCAAGCGCCACCCCGGCGCCCACCGCGGCCAGCAGGCGCTCCATCAGCGCGGGCGTAGCGCTGCTCGAACGGTCGTCTTGGAACATCGGCATGTTCTTCCCAATCTGACTCGCGACGATTGCGCCATCCGCCATGAAGACGGCCTGGCCGCCTTGGTCCAGGTGCTCGCGTACCAAGGGCGACTGCCCGTCGCGACTGAAGTACAGGATACGGCCGCGGCACTTGACTGCCATGGCGGCGACTTCGGGATTGTCGGCATTGAGGACCGCGCAGCCTTCGGGCAAGACCACGTCAACGGGTGCGCGCACGGCCTTGGCGACAAGAACGCGTTCTTTCTCGTCAAGGTGGTTCATGTGCTCGTCCGGGCCGAGGTTGGTCACCACGGCCACCACGCAGCGATCGAAGGCCAAGCCTTCCTGGACCACCTTGTACGCATTCGTCTCGATCACCATGGCGTCGACGAAAGGGTTGACTAGCACCCGGCGTGCGCTGGCGGCGTCTGTGCAGTCCTTGCCGGTCAGCACGCGCTGGCCGATGCGCAGCCCACGCGAACTTGCCTCTCCGACGGTGCGCGAGGCTGCGGCGAGCATGGACGCAACCAAGGTTGCCACGAGGGACTTGCCGTTAGTTCCAGACACCGCGACCAGGGGAACGCGGCCGGATTCGCCCGCTGGGAACAGGTGATTCACGATGGCCTCGCCGACCGGACGCGGTTTTCCCACCAGAGGCTTGAGGTGCATGACCAAGCCCGGGCTGGCGTTGACCTCGATGATGGCGCCGTTCTGCGCTTCCAGCGGTCGGCCGATGTCGTCGGCGATGATGTCGATCCCCGCCACGTCGAGCCCCACCGTTTGCGCCGCGACCACACAGCTGGCGGCGATATCCGGGTGCATGCGTTCGGTTTCGTCGACGGTGAGATCGCCGTTGTGGTGGATGATCACGGTACGGCCGGTGGCCGGCACCGAGGTCTTGTCCAGGCCCTGGCGGCGCAAGAGTTCGAGGGAGATTTCGTCGAGGACGAGCGGGGTCAAAGGCATGGCCGAGTCCTCGCCGCGCCTCGGATCAAGGTTCGCCAGCGCGACCAAGTCCTCGACGGTGTGAATGCCATCGGCCACGACCTGTTCGGCCTCGCCACCGCTGGCCGCGACGGCTTCTGCCCCGACCACTAGCACGCGGTATTGCGCGCCCGATATGAAGCGCTCGACGACCACGCCGCTGCCCTCGCGCGAGGCGATGTCGAAGGCGGCCTCCACGGCCTCGCGATCCTCCAATCGGATAGAAACCCCGCGGCCGTGGTTGGCGTCTTGCGGTTTGACCACCACGGGTAGCCCGAGTTCCTGGGCCGCGACCCACGCATCTTCGCGATTCTGCGCCGCGCGCCCCTCGGGCATGGGAACTCCGACGGAATAGAGCAACTGCCGGGTCAGCTCTTTGTCTTGCGCGATGGATTCGGCCAAGGCGCAGGTTTTGGCGGTTTCAGCGGCCCAGATGCGGTGCTGGGCCTTGCCGTAACCGAGTTGCACGAGGTTGCCGTGGCTGATGCGCACGTGGGGAATTCCGCGCGCCTTGGCGGCCGTGACGATGGCTTGCGTGCTCGGGCCCAGGCACAGCTTGTCGGCCAGTTCGCGTAGGCGGCGCAGGTTACCCTGAACATCGAACGGGCGGTCGTCGATGGCCGCCAAGACAAGGTCGCGGCCGGTGCGCAGGCAGTCCTCGCCGAAACCGGGGTCAAGGCATTCGACGACCACGCGGTAGACGCCGCGCTCGCTGGTTTCGCGCGTGCGTCCGTAGCCCACCGGCAGGTGTGCCAAGGTCTGCAATTCCAGGGTCACGTGTTCGAGCACGTGACCAAGCCAGGTCCCGTCGCGCAGGCGCATGAAGAACCCGCCGCGCGCGCCTTCGCTGCAGCGGTGCTCGATCATCGAAGGCAGCCAGGCGGTCAGGCGATCCACGAAGCCAGGTAGGGTGTTTGAAGGTTGGGTATCGAGGGCGCCGAGGTCAACCCACGCTTCAAGCACCGGGTAGTTGGCCCAAACATTCGGCCCGACCAGCGAGAGAATTTTGCGAATCTGCATAATGTGAAGTCACCGCACGACGTACGGCGGCGCCATCCTGCCCCTCTCTGGGAACGAGCGCCAGATCGGATTCACACGAGTTAGAACGCGGGCTGATAGAAAGCCGAGGCCGGGCGCGCGAAGAGGAAGCCTTGGAAGAGGTCGCAGCCAAGTTCGGCCAGGACGTCGCGCTCGGCAGCGGTTTCCACGCCCTCGGCCACAAGCAGCATTTCCATCTCGCGGCACAGGGATGAAACCGATCCGACCAGCTTGCGCTTGACCGCGCTGGATTCGATGCCGCGCACGAGATTCATGTCCAGCTTCACGATGTCGGGGTCGAGCGTGGCGAAACTGGTGAGGCCCGCGTAGCCCGCGCCCAGGTCGTCCACGGCAATGCGGAAGCCAAGTTTTCGCAGGTCCCGCACGCGCTCGCGCACCTGTTCCAGGCCGGATAGTGGCGCGCGCTCGGTGATCTCCAGCACCGCGTGGTCGGCCATGGCCATGAGGGGTGACTGCGGATCGGTCAGTTCGGGATCGAGCAAGTCATTGGGGTGCAGATTGACGAAGAGCAACCAGTTCTCGTCCATCTGACAGCGGCGGTGGGCCGCGAAGGCACGCACGGCACGACCAAGCTTGTGCGTGGCGCCCAAGCGTTCGGCCGCATCGAGCACGTCGATGGGACTGGGGAGCGTGGGCTCGGCGCTGCGGAGCAACGCCTCGTACCCGAAAATGGTTTTTGTGGACAAAGAAACAATGGGTTGGAAGGCCATGCCAAAGGATGCGAGAGCCCGCGAAAAGCTCGCTTCGAGGCCAGCGCGATCCGACGGCCCGGCGATGCCGCCGATGCTGAGCGCTTCGCGCTTGAGACGCGCGAGCCGGTACAGTTGCGTCGCCTGGATGACGGTTTCGCGCAGTCCATCCAGATCGAAGGGTTTGGGCAAGTAGCGAAACACACCATATTCGATGGCCGCGGCCGCGCCCTCCCACGACGGCTGCCCGGTCACGAGCAGCACGGGCAAGTCAGCGTCGTGCTCGCGAATCGCGCGCAGGAGTTCAAGCCCCGTCATGCCTGGCATTTTGACGTCGCTGATGACGGCCGAGAAACCGCCCTGGGGAATCTGCGCCACTGCATCCGCACCGCACGCACAGGTCACGATGTCGAAGGACGGTTCGAGCACGCGGACAAGAAGACTCAAGACCGCGGGCTCGTCGTCCACCACCAAGATGGCCGTTCGCCGGCCGGCCTCGCCAAGAGGCAACGCAATTCTAGCAACATTCGTTTGACCCATATTTCCACCTCCCTATCCGATACCCGAATACTACATTTGCCCGCGTGTGCCTGGATCATGTGTCAGGGCGGGAACTCGATCATGGCTGATCCTTCGGCAGGCACAAGGCCAAGGTTGAGGTCGAGATCTGTGCTCTCCTCCCCCCTTTGCGCTCTCTCCTTTTCAAACCCGGAACAGCTCGGTACTGAGGTACTTTTCGCCGCGGTCGGGGAAGATGGTCACGATGGTGCCCGAGTCGATCTCGGAGGCCACCTTGAGCGCGGCATAGAGGGCAGCGCCGCTGCTCATGCCGGCGAAGATGCCTTCCTCGCGGGCGATCCGGCGCGTGAGTTCGAAAGCGTCTTCGCTCTCGATCATGATGTGGCGATCGATCTTGGCGGGGTCGTAGATGGCCGGCACGATGGCCTCGTCGAGGTTCTTGAGCCCCTGGATGTAGTGGCCGCGCACCGGGTGGGCGCTGACGATCTTCACCGCCGGCAATTTTTCGCGCAGGGCGAGCCCGACGCCCATCAGCGTGCCGCTGGTTCCCAGCGACGACACGAAGTAGTCAATCTGGCCGCCCGTCTGGCGCAAAATCTCCTGGGCCGTGGTGAGGTAGTGCGCGAGCTGGTTGTAGTGGTTCGAGAACTGGTCGGGCATGAAGTACTTGTGCGGGAAGTCCTGCACCAGCTCGCGCGCCATCATGATCGCGCCATCGGTGCCCAGGTTGGCCGGGGTCAGGGTCACCCTGGCGCCGAAGGCGGCGATCATCTTGCGCCGCTCGACGGAGACCGCCTCGCTCATGACGATCTCGACCCGGTAGCCCTTGACCACTCCAATCATGGCCAGGGCGATACCGGTGTTGCCGCTGGTCGGCTCGAGGATGATCTTTGTCGGCGTGAGCGAGCCTTCCAGCTCGGCCTGCTCGATCATCTTGAGCGCGATGCGATCCTTGATGCTGCCGGTGGGGTTGAACCCCTCCAGCTTGGCCAGAATCGTCACCTTCGGGTTCGGACACATGCGCGCGATGCGCACCATGGGCGTGCCGCCGATGAGGCCGAGGATGGAACTGGAGGGGGTGGCAAAGGGCAGGGGGCGCGTGGATGGCTTGGGCATGATTGAAGATAGATGGTTGCCGGCTTCGCGGAATCGCGCCTATCAGTCTGCCTACACCACCGCGGCGTACTCGTCGAGCAGATCTTCCATGCGCTCGAAGACGTCGGCCATGGTTTCCTCGTCGGGCAGCAGGGTGATGCGGAAGTGGTTGCGGTAGGGTACGTTGAAACTCGAACCCGGCGCGACCAGTACGTGCTTGCGTTCGAGCAGTTCGATGGCGAACTTTTCGTCGTCGAAGTTGGGCAGCTTGGTCAGATCCACGCCAGGGAAGGCATAGATGGCTCCACGCGGCGGCAAGACAGTCAGGTATTTGCTGCGCCTCACGCCTTCGAGCACGGTGGCGCGGGTTTGGAAGAGCCGGCCACCGGGCTTGGTCAGGTCAAGGATGGACTGGTAGCCGCCGAGCGCGGTCTGCACCGCCCATTGCCCGACCACGTTCGAGCACAGACGCAACGACATGAGCGTGTCGAGGCCGAGCATGTACTCGCGCGCGTGATCCTTCTCGCCCGAGAAGCTGAGCCAACCCACGCGAAAGCCACACGCGCGATAGACCTTGGACAGGCCCGAAAAGGTGCCGCACAGGGTGTGCTTGGCCAGGGTCGCCACGGGGGTGTATTCGGCGCCTTCATAGGTAATCTGGTCGTAGATTTCGTCGGTGAAGATCACCAGTTCGTGCTTTTCGGCGATGGCAACCATCTCTTGCAAGACCTCGCGCGGATAGACCGCGCCGGTCGGGTTGTTGGGCGAAATGATGACCATGGCGCGCGTGCGCGGCGTGATGAGCTTGGCCAGGGCGTCGAGGTCGGGCAGCCAGCCGAGCTCTGGCCGGCAAGGATAGTGAACCGCCTTGCCGTCGTTGAGATGGGTCGCCGCGGTCCACAGCGGGTAGTCGGGACTTGGCACCAGCACCTCGTCGCCCTCGTTGAGCAAGGCGCGCAGGGAAAACAGGATCAGCTCGCTGACCCCGTTGCCCATGAAGACGTCCTCGGCAGTGGTGTCCATCACGCCGCGGTTCTGCTGCTGCATGACCACGGCTTCGCGCGCCGGGAAGATGCCCTTCTGGTGGCAATAGGCGTCGGACTCGCGCAGGTTTTCGATCATGGCCTGGCGCATGGTTTCGGGCGCGCGAAAGCCGAAGGCGCCGGGGTTACCGATGTTGAGCTTGATGATCTCGTGTCCCGCCTTTTCCAATTCCGCAGCCCGACGGGCCAGCGGTCCGCGAATTTCGTAGCGGACGTTGGCGAGTTGGGAACTGGCTTTGATGCGGGTCGTTGACATGGCGAAGTGATGAAGATAGTCCACCTTTTCGCGATGGCAAAGGCTTGTGCGCGATCTCACGCACCCGCGCGACAGGGATTGGTCTCGCGTGGTATCTTTTCCAAGGCTTTCCCTTCCACCCGAACAAGGTTGTTGATCTGTCGTGAAATCTCATCGAACGCTTCTCGTCGGCATTTCTGCACTCTCGCTCTGTCTGGCCTGCGCTGGGGCCAAGGTAGGGATAGACCCAGGCAGCGGTGGCTCGCAAAGCGGCGGAGGTGGGAACGTGGGCGGCCGCGGTGGCGACGGCGGCGCAGGGGGAGGTATCACGATCAACCTCGATGCTTCGGTGATGCCCAGTGGTCCTGACCTAGGAAGTCCGGAACCTCTCCCGGACCTCACAGGGTATCAATGTGACGAGGTCGGCAACTGCAGCAAGTGTGCGCCCGTACGCATTCTTTCCATTGGGATCCCGGCGAAGTTTGGCGCGAACAGCGGCAAAGACAACACAGACGCGTTTCAAGCGTTCATGAACAGCAACACCAAGGGCACCGCAACCATGCAGATGCTGACGACGTTCACTCCCATCGCCAGCCTGGACCTCAGTCAGTACGACGTCATCATCTTGCAAGCCATGCTGGACAACGTTTACATCAGCACGACTTGGTCCTACAGCAGTGCCGATGTTGCGGCCTTGCAAGATTGGGTCGAGAACAAAGGTGGTGCCCTCATAGCCATGTCCGGGTACAGCGGCAACTCGACCGAGGTCAATCCGCTCAATCAGTTGCTCGCTCCCTTCGGCATCACCTACGATACGGACGATATCTACAGCAGCAACGACTGTCCCAACCCGCCAAGCCTCTGCTATTGCGCCTATGGCTCGATCCCATTCCAGAACTGGAGCAGTGCGGTTCCTGAAATCACCAAGAGTCTAGCCGGAAAGAAGGTCGGAGTTTTCTTGGGACGGTCGATCAAATGCTCTGGTTCGGACTGCCAGACTATCGCAACGAACAACGTCGATACGTCGGCTATGTCCAATATCGTCGGCGTAGCGAAGGTAGTTGGCAATGGCCGAATCTTCGCCTGGGCAGACGAGTGGGTGACCTACACCAGCCAATGGGGGCTGGATTCGACCACGAACCAATATGATAATGCCACCACCTATTCCCAGTGTGTTGGCTACACTCCGTATACTTCCTACTCGGTGCCGCAGTTCTGGTACAACGTCTTCAGGTGGGTGGCTCAGACCACCTGCCTAACCATCGTGCTGCCGCCGACCGTGAGCACCGTACAGCAGATCGTTTACTGATTCCGTCCCGCCCTGGAAGCGGACCGGCCTGGCACCGGCGGCTCCGCCGCCTCCCTCAGTCGAAAACGGACGTCACATAGCCAAGCCAGAACATGGCAGCCACGCCGATGCATAGAGCAGCCAGCAAGACGGCAACCGCAACCTTGTTGATCCTTGATGACGACATGGTCGGCCGAGATAGATAGGGTGACAGGTGTTCTATGCCGGCGCCAGCACCACCAGATCCCCTTCCGCCCATCCCCAGATCCCCTTCCGTCTGGGTCGTGTGCGGAAGGTGCGAAACCGAAGCGCTGGAAATTGTGGAACAACCAGGAACGCCGGTCGACGCTCGCGCCCGGGCGAGGCACGTGGTGCAGCGAAATGTGCCCTTTTCGAGGCGGCGCGCATCGCCAGCAGGCTCAGCTGACGCCTGATTCTGGGAGGGAGCACACGTCTTCCGTCACTCTTGTCACTCTTGGGTCGTGCAATTGGGCGAAGGCCTGCACTGGCCCACTGACCCCTGCTGATTGCAACTCACGCACGGTCCGTCGCAAGCGCTATCGCAACAGACCTGGTTCGCGCAGTGGTTCGAGAGACACTCGTGGTCGCCCACGCACGCCCCGTCCGTCTTCTTGGCCACACACTGTTCATCCCCGGTGCAGTAGTAGCCAAGTGTGCAGATAGCGTCGCCACCCGGACATCCTCTGCTACAGGTATCCCCGCTTGCGGCGCAACCCAAGGGCGCACAGCTCAGCTTGGGACCGGTCGTGCACATCCCTGCCCCGTCGCAAAGAGAAACTGGCGTCAAGACGCCGTCGGAACATGAGGGTGGGGCACACACAGTTGCCTTCGGATACAGCAAGCAGGCACCCTTCCCGTCGCAGAGGCCTGTCCCTCCACAGCTCGACGCTGTTTCACTAGGGCAGATGCCGTGCGGATCCAGAGCCCCGGCCGCCACAGGTGCACACGTCCCCGTACTGCCGGCGTGGCCACAGGTTTCGCAGGGTCCGTTGCACGCCCTGTCACAGCAGGCCCCGTCAGAGCAGAAGCCGCTTTCGCACTCGGCGTTCTCGGTGCAAGGCATGCTGCCATAGTTTCTCGCGCAAGATCCTCTAGTACAGGGGCGCCCACCGCTGCACTGGGCGTCGCTGGTGCAAGAGCTGAAGCAGGTTCCGGTTCGCGGATCGCATAGGTAAGGGGCACAGGATAATCTTACTTCCGCAACGCACGCCCCGGCATTATCGCACAGGCCCGCGGTCGTCAGGATGTCACCCTGACAGGAGGGCGTACCGCACACGGTTCCGCTCGGGTACTGGCGGCAACCGCCCGCACCGTCACACGTACCATCGAGGCCGCAGGTTGAAGGGGTATCGAAGCCGACATCGCTGCCGGCTATCGCAGGGACATCCCACGCGGCATCTGCGGCGAGGTCGCCGCCAGTGTCGCCGCCGGCATCGGCCTCGATGTCAACCTCTGCGGCGCCTCGGGCGTCGACGATCCTTGCATCCGTCCATGTAGATGGAAGGGGCGCGCGGCCGCAACCGACCGCCGCCGCGATCACCAATAGCCACGATCTGCCATGCGACTGCCCCCTCGATTCTCGCGATTGCCTGGCACCCCGCCTTTCGTCCTGCCACATTTGGCCTCCATCCTTGCGACTTCGGATCTTGCATCAATAGACACCCGTTCTCGACGCACGGCAAGTCGGAGAGTGTGCGCGAGACGGGCGAGGATGGGCCACGCGCCCCTGACCCGCAAGCGCTGACAATGAGAGAGCGATGGCACAGATTGAGTGACAGCAATTCCCCAAAACCGCGCTGACATGTACCATCGGTCGCATGGTGCTCGGGCGACTTGCCATCGCGATCTGCATGCTTCTCGGCCCAGGCGTCGCCGCGGCGGACGATTCGACGTCGGGCGACGTTTCCGCGCGGCTTGTCTATCAGCGAGATGCGGGCGCCGAAAGCTGTGCCGACGAAGCAGCCCTGCGTGCCGAGGTCGCGCGCCGAGTTGGCTTCAATCCGTTCAAAGAAGATGCCAGCCGGGTCATCGTCTGTCGCGTCGGTCGGACGGTGCACGGCTTGCGCGCGCGCATCGAACTCGGGAATGACACCGATCACCTGGAAGCCGCCCGCGAGCTTTTGTCCAAGCGAGCCGACTGCCAAGAGCTCTCGGAGGCGCTTCTGGTCGCCCTGAGTATCGCGATCAATCCCCTTGTTTCCGCGGCTCGGATCGATCCCGAAAAAGAGGAGGAAACCGCCCCTCCAGAGTCCGAGCCGGCCCAGCGCGGGGATTCCGCGAAGGTGCCGCCGCTTGATCGAGAGCCGGCTAGTACCGTCGTTGCAGCACTCCCACCGCGACGCGGTGTCGGGTTGCTCGTCGGAGCCAATGGCGCCGTCGCGGCTGGGCTAAATCCAGGTCTGGCCTATGCCGCCACGATCGATATCGGGCTCGCCGGTCGACGCTATTCCGCCGAAGGAGATCTGCGTCTGGTCGCCCCATCGTCGGTCGCTGTTGGGCGAGGCTCGCTTCGCGTTTGGCAGTGGGCCGTCTTGCTTGCCGCGTGTGCTCACCGAGGCGCCTTCTCGGCCTGTCTTCTCGGATCCGGCGGCATGATCTACGGAGCCGCCCAGGGCTTCGCGATCAGCGAAAAGTCGCAGAGCCCGCAGGTGGCCGCGGGCGCGCGGGGAGCCGTCGAGTACCCGCTCGCGGGAAGACGGTTGCGCCTGCGTGCCGCGGTCGACCTGACCGCTGCGCTGACGCGAACCCACTTTGCCGTGAGCGGCGTCGACGCATGGGTTTCGCCTCCGGCGGCGGCCGTGCTGGCCCTTGGCCTCGCGGGTGCTTTTTTCTGATAAAGCGCGCCCCCTGACGTCAATATAGCAATCATGGTGCGAGAAGATCCGGACCAGCAGGACACGCCTGTCGCGGATCGAGGTGGCCACCGCGTGGCGGATTTCGACGAAGTCTATCGCGAACATTTCCACTACGTCTGGCGCACGCTGCGGCGGCTGGGAGTCGCCACGTCCGATCTCGAAGATGTGGCGCACGAGGTGTTCGTGGTCGTCCATCGGCGGTTGGCGGACTTCGACGGGCACCGCCCTATCAAGCCGTGGCTGTTCGGCATCAGCTTTCGTTTGGCTTCACAAGATCGTCGCCGCGCCTATCGGCGCTTCGAGCTAGCCATACCGATGGATTCACCGTCGATCGAACCCTGCGCGGACGATCTGTTGGAATCGGATGACCGGCGCCGGATGGTTCTCGAATGTCTGCAGACTCTCGATGTCGATCAGCGAGCCGTGCTGATTCTTTTCGACATCGATGGCGAGTCGGCCGCGGACGTGGCGTCCGCCATGAATATTCCCCTGCCGACGGTGTACTCGCGGCTGCGCGTGGCCCGCAGCAAGTTCGCCGCCGCTGTCCGTCGGGCCAAGCTGTGCAGAGGTGAACCATGATGCCCACGTCACGCGAACTTCCTTCGTACGTGTCCGACCTGCTGGAAGCGGAACGCCGGGCACCGCGGCCCTCGGCCGAAGTAGAACGTCGCGTGCGCGCGCGCGTGGCAGCCACGTTGGTGGCGACCGCCGCAACCGCGGCAGGCGCGACATCCTTTGCCACCTCTTCGGCAACCGCGGCAACGGCGGCGGGCGCGGCCGTGAAAACCGGTGGGTTGATCGCCCTTGGCGCCAAGCTCTCGGTTCTTGTGATTGGCGTGGGCGTGATCGGAACCGCGGGCATCGCTTCCTATCGGCACCACATGGCCTCCGAGACGAAGGCCGTGGCCGCCAGACGAACGACGGCGCACCAAGCGGCTTCTTTGTCGCCAAGGATGTCACCACGAGTGCTCGTCGAGCCGCTGCCCGCCGAGCCCGTCGCGTCCGAGACCACCGCCGCGTCGCCGCTTCTGCCCACAGCACCCACAAAGGCTTCGTCCGCCGTTGCTACCTTGCGGATGGCGGAGGTGCCGAGGAAAGGCATTGACCGCGAACCCGGCTCGCTCGCCGAGGAGAGTCCTCTTATCGATCGAGCGCGTGCTCAGCTTGGAGCGGGAAAACCAAGCCTGGCGTTGCTCCTGCTTGGCCAGCACGCACGACGGTTCGGACACGGCCAGCTTGCGGAAGAGCGCGAAGCCCTGTGGGTGCAAGCCCTGGTCGCGAACGGTAATACGGAGGAGGCTCGCACGCGCGCAGTTCAATTCCGCCGCCATTTTCCGCGCAGTATTCAGATCGAGATCGTCAATGCCGCCATCCATTCGATTCACTGAGAAAATCGCCCTCTTCGCGCCAATCAATCTTTGGAGGCTGGCCATGTCGACAGTACGTGCGGGGCCGCGAGTTCCTGTGTCTTCACGTCTCCGCAAATCGACACGACGGTCACGACGACATCGTTCGCACCTCCGGCGCCACTCGCCATTCCCACGACCGGAACCCATAGCCAAACCTATTGTTGGCGGGTGCGCGGATGCCAAAAGGGCGTCTGCGGCGACTGGTCGGATCCGCGTTGCTTCGTTGTGGGCGCAACCAAATCGCTCAATCGCGATCTCAACGGCGACGGCTATCCTGATTTCGTCGTCGGGGCCCCGAACGACAGTTCCGGGCAGACAGGTCCAGGAAAGGCCTACGTCTACTTGGGAGGTCCCAACTTGCCAACACGGCCAGCACTCGTCATCGACGATAGCATCGCCAACGATGCGCTTGGCTCCGGGGTGGCCATGGTGGGTGACGTGAACGGCGACGGATATGGCGATTATGTGGTTCAGACGAGCGGCGCGACCATGAGCAATGGCCTACTTGACCGGGTCATGGTCTTCTTTGGGGGACGGGCGCTGAAAGCTCAGCCAGATATCACCTTCACGGGACCGACCTCGCAAGACGCAATCTTCCTGCCGACCGGCTGCGGCGACCTCAACGGCGATGGCTACGACGATATTGCCTTCGAGACACTTCACTACGATGCAAATACTACCCAACCTCCGCGGGTCGAGATTCATTTCGGCGGGCCGGACATGGCGACCTCCGCACCGCTCGTGCTCGCTAGTCCGCATCCCACCGACGTCCTCGTGTTTTCCATTGGAGCCGCGGGCGATGTGAATGGCGACGGGTATCCGGACTTGATCGTGGGTTCCAGCGGGTCGCAGGTTGGGTTTTCCTCTGTCATCGGGGAGGCACTCATCTACTATGGAGGATCGCCCATGGACGCTACCGCCGATGTCATCTTCCAGGCCCCGGATCTGGTTCCAGCAGTGCTGCCATTCCCCGTCGCTGGGGTCGGCGACGTCAACGGCGATGGATTCGCAGATGTGGCGATCGCCGCGGGAGATCTTTCCTGGGCGTCGACTGTCTACATTTACTACGGCGGCACGGCACCTCACACGTCTCCCGATCTTACGCTCCAGGAAGACTATCCAGGCACGCGCTTTGGCCACTCGATTGTTCCTGCGGGCGATCTCAATCACGATGGCTACGCCGACTTCGCCGTGTTGTCAGGGAATGGGGGGACCTTCTATGGGCCGCCGGAAAAAGGTGGCGGCTACACCTCCGTTCTCCTACCCGGCAAGGTGTTTCTCTATGCCGGCGGCCAAGCCCCAAGCGACTCGGCATTCGCAACCGTTACCGCGGAGGCTTCGCATCCCTATATCGTTGGCGGCTCCGTCTTGGATGTCGATGGCGACGGTGAACCGGAAATTCTGGTCTGCGATTTGAACGATGACAATGGCGCGACGCCCCCGAATTCGCAGATCGCCATCTACCGAGGCAGCAACAGCTACCAGACGCCGGTGCGTGTGTTGTCGGGTTTCAGCGGTGGCAATGGCATCGTATTGGGAAACTAGGACGCACAATCATGCTAGCGAAGCGTGGTCTCAGTTCGACGGCGCTCGGGGCTGCGCCATCGGCTCGTGAGCCACGCTAGCCACCAGTTCATCCAGGGTGCGACCGCCGACGGCGAGCGGACGCAACGTTTCGCGCGCGGCGACCTGATCCCCTGCCGCCCAGTGCGCCCTCGCGAGGGACAAGCGGAGGTCGGCCTGGAGCGGTTCCAATTCCAGGGCGCGGCCAAGGTCGCGCACGGCTTCGGCGGGCTGGTGCCGCCCCAGCGCCAGCAAGCCCAGGCGCTGCCAGGGCTCCGGTCGTGACGGATCCAGTCGTATGGCAGCGTTCATGTCACCCTCGAAGCCAGCCAGGTCGTGGTGCAGACCCCGCACCCGGCCGCGCAGGATGTGGGCCAAGGCAGAAGCGGGAGATTCGGCCACTCCACGCTGCGCTTCGGCCTCCAGGCGCTCCATGCGCACGGGATCGTTCTCGGGCGCGGTTGCGAAGGGGGGCAGCAACTCACGGTAGGCCAGGCGGCGGGCCAGTTCCGCGTTGGGACCATCGTTTCGCACGAACACCAGCGCGGCGTCGTCGAAGAAAACCAGCGACCAGTGCGGATCGGCCGCCAGGCTCTCATCTACCTCGCCATGCTGGGTGATGGCGTACTGGATGTTCCATCGGGCGAACACTCGGGGCCAGATCCGCCGGATCTCCATCACGTCGCGCATGTGGGCGTCGTCGTAGAGGTTGGCCGTGCGTCCGTCGATGAAGACCTTCACTGCCGGGCCGAGGTGGTACATGAGGTAGCCACCGAAGTGGAACGTGTTGTACATGTTCCCCTGCGGGCGCTCGCGGGCCAGAAAGCGCGTGGCGCCCACCGGATAAGCACTTCCGACCAGTTCAGCCCGCGGGCGTCCCGTTCCCCCGAGCCAGGCGCTCTTGCTGTCCAACCCCAGCGATCCCAGGGCGAACCCGGCCAGCAGCGTGACCGCCAGACAACCGTCGAGAGCCGGGACGATACGCTTCCAACCCTGGTCCCGCGAGATGCGTGAAGACAGGACTGCCGCCAGGTGGCGATAGGCGATGGGCCCGACCACCAGGGCCAGGATGGGCAGGAAGCGAACGTGACGAAACCCCAGCCAGATCGCCACCGCCGACACGGCCAGTTCGGGCGGCTTCAATCGGCGGCGGTCGAGCGCGAACGACAGCGCCGTCGCGACCAGCAAGACGCCCGCTGGACCGAGCCAGACCGAAGGCGCCGGCGGCTGCCATTCGGAGAGAACGCTGGTGGTGTAGCGGGAGACCATCGTGTCCACTGCCACCTGGAACCGGCCCAGCGGATTGGGGACCACAAAGCAGGCGGCCACGGTGGCGGCTGCCAGCAATAGCAACGAGCGCCAGCGAGGCGCGATGGTCGCACGCCAGCGACCGCGCAGCGAGACGAGGTAGCCCAGGGCTAGCGCCGCCGCAAAGACCACCGCGACGAACGACGACCCGTGCAGATTGCTCCACACCAGCACGAGCAGCGGGACGCCCCACAGCGGGCGTAGCTCGCGCCGGGTCTCGGCTCTCTCGAAAAGCCACATGAGCAGGCCCAGGCATACCCAGAGGAAGGTCTGGGGCCGCGGCGCAATTCGGAACGAAGTTACGTCGTACACCAGAAGCAGGAAGGCCGTCGCCGGCGCGACTAGCAGCGGGATCCCTTCCGCGCGCATGCGCAACGCAGTCAGGAGCATGGTCGCGGCTGCCAGCAACGCTGCCAGGGTGAACAGTCCAGCTTCGCCGAAGTGGGCGTGCAGGGTCGCCATCATCGCTTCGGAGGCCCAGTCCACCAGGGGAACCGGGCGTCCGGCGAAGGTGAAAGAGAACTCGTCGACGCGCGGGACGGCCCGGTGTTCGAGGATCGACTCGCCCACCTTGAGGTGCCAGTACAGGTCGGGGTCATCGATCGGGCGGTAGGCCCCCAGCGCGGCGAACAGCGCCACCGCGCCGCCGATGGCCCACAGCCTGCCGGCGTGGCGCCAGCGGCTGGGTCGTGATTCCGCCGCAAACATGGCCACGACGATTGTACGCGAGTGCAGCGCCTGTGTCCTTCCCAGGGCGTCGCCACAACATCAAAAGTCCTAGTTGGCAATCTCCACCGTGACTGGGCGGCTGACTTCGCTTCGGCGGGCCATGTGTGCCGCGATGGTGTGGCGGCCGGGCGGCAGGAGGTGGCGAATGGTGTAGGGATAGCCCACTTTCGCGACGGGCACGCCGTCGACCTCCCAGACCAGCTCCTCGCCCGGGGGATCGACCCGCGCCGATAGGCGCAATGCCGCCGAATCAGCGGGGCTGTCCGGATCGAACAGATAGCGGAGGGCAGCCCCGGGTTCGGTGATGGTGGGCCGCTCGCGTTCGGCGGGGCCGCACAGCGGGCTCGACTGTCGGGGCGCCGTCTCAAGGTGCCGCTCGCGGGCCCAAGAATCATAGACTTCGGGCAGGTCCAGAGCAGCGGAGCCTGCGGAAACGGTGGGCTGTCGCTCTATTCTGGGCTGCCGCGCAGGCGCCAGAGGACTTGCACGAGGGCGATCACGCAAAGCGGGCCGGCGATGAGCAGGGCGTGGATAAGCGCGAGCTTGGCCAGTCCCAGGAGCGCGTAGACCAGGAACGCGAGTACGAAGAAATCACGGCGGCCGAGGCTGTAGACGAGGACCATCGGGCTGCTGCGCTTTTTGGTCAAACGCGTCTTCATGTTGTCCTTGCCGGCGATGCGCCAGCGGACCTTGATGATCTCGCCGCCTTCGCCCTGGCGCCGGATCTCGGTCAAGGCCACGGCGTCGTAGACGATATGCATGAGCGAGGCCCCGAGGCCGCAGAAGAGCAGAAGCGCGGAGCCGCCGCCGCGATAGAGACCGATGCCGAGCGCGGCGAAGATGACGATGTTGAGACCGTCGTCGACCAGGGTGTCGAGCCACTCGCCGATGGCGCTTTGTTGAAAGCGGACGCGGGCCAGCTCGCCGTCGCAGCCGTCGAGGATAGACTGCACGTGGGCCAGGAAGAAACCCCAGATCATGAACGCAGAGTTGCCGCTGGCGATGAGCGCCGCTCCCACCAGCCCCACCACGGCGGCGCCGAGGGTGACGTGGTTGGGCGAAAAGGGCAGGTGACACAAGAAGTGGCGGGTGATGAAGAACGACACCGGCTTGTTGAGGTAGCGCGCGACGAATCCCAGATCCCCGCGCAGCAGCTCGGCGAAGATGGCGCTCTCGGCCCTTTTGCGCGAGGCCTCGTCCACCACCTTCATGCCGCCGTCGAGCGAGCGATTCGATGGGTGGACTTCGTTGGCCCCCATCTCGACCGCGTTGCCCAGTTCGTGGCGCAAGGCCGCCAGGTCGTCGGGCCGGGGAACTTTGCGCAAGATCACCGAGGGCGGGAGGTACTTAGGGAGGGTGCAGCTGCCGTCGGAAGCGAGGGTGATCGACAGACCCATGCGATCGAGTTGCTTGATGGATCGCTCGACCACCGACAGTCCGGCCACGCGCATGCTTGCGCCCACGACTTCGGCGGTGGTGGAGCGAAGAAGCACGGGGCGCTTGCTCGGCGGCGGGCTGGCAGGTAGCGCGGACGTGTCGTTCGTGGAGGCTGTGTCTGTCACGGTGTGCTGCTCGCGCAGGGCCGGAGTTTGCCCGAGAAGAAGCGAAAGTGCACGAACTACGCGGCGGTGGCGGCGGTGGGGCCGAGCGGCGCCTATTCCTCAGGCAGGTGCAGCATGTTGTCGGGCAGTCCCGACCACCAAGTCGCCTGCACGCCTGCAATCAGCGCGAGAAAGTGAATGTTTCCGTCCGGCATGACGTGAAAATCGACGACGGGCGTGAACGCCCAGCCTCCGGTCAGTTTCTTCTTGAAGGGGAAAAGGTCGTAGCTGGCGCCTAGCAAGAGATAGGACCCACCGCCTCCTCGTAGCGAGGTGTCGATGGCCCGGTTGTCACTCACCATGACGTATCCGATGCCGAAACCCGTGTGGACGGAGAGGTCTTTCCAAACGAGGTAGCTGCCTTCCAGGATCAAGCCGCCGAGAGAGCCCTTGTCAGAGCCTTTCGAGATTCCCCCTGTGTACTCCACGAGCAACCCGAGTCCAAGCCGGCGGGTGATGAGCTGCCCAATCCGAAAGGTTCCTGTCCAACCACCGTAGATGCCGCGGTTCTTGCCCTCTTCGTTGAGCTGGGCGGCGATACCAGAGGCACCGAATCCAATCCAATACCCTTGCCTGGATCGTGGCTCTTCCAGGATTGGCTGCGAATCAGCCAATTCGTCGGCGTGAGCTACGCGCAGACCGGTCCCGAAAAGTACAATGGCCAGAAAGCTGAACCAGATGATACGAGAAGCATGAAATCGGACGCGCCTCATCAGAGTTCCCCCCGCAGGCCGATGATGGGATAGATGGGAAACCCAGTGCTGTACTGGGACTTTTGGTAGTTGAAGTTGAATTCCGGCTGTTCAGGATTGGACCGATTGGTCACGTTCTGAAGATCCACGTAGGCATTGAATATCCACTTGTTGTAAATCCACCGCTTGTCGAGTCGGATGTCAAGCTGCGCGAATGCCGGCACCCTGGTCGAATACTTGGCCCCGTAAATCGGCAAGTAGCTGTCAGCCGAGGCATTGTAGACGGACCCGACAACCGGGGTCGTGGGATTACCGCTCGTGTAACGGAATCGGCCGCCAATCTGCCAGTTGCGCGGCAGTTGGTAAGAGCCCAAGATGGTGAGGATGAAGGGTTGATCGTATTCGAAGAGGCGCCAGGCGGTGGCGCCCGAGTCGAGGCGCTCGGAGCGCATCATGGTGAGGGCGATCCATCCCACGAATTTCTTGGTCAGCTCGTGCTTGGCGACGAATTCCAAACCATAGACACGCCCCTTACCATTGTTGTCGAGGCGCGTGGCCGGACTACTGCCGTCGGCAAGAGTCGGCGTGACGCTGACCATGCTTCCGAGGTCTTTGTAGAAACCCGTGACATCCAGCGTGATGTAGGAGCGCGGACGCCATTCTGCGCCGCCCGAATAGTGGATGGCCCATTCGCACTTTAGGGCCGGATTGCCGAAGACCCTGTCGGTCTGATCGATGCTGGGCTGTTGGTAGAAGAGACCCACTCCGCCCTTGAGCGTCACCTGTTTGGTGAGCTCGTAGCGCGTGGTGAAGCGCGGGGCGGTCGTGAATTGCGAGACCTTGGAGAAATAGTCGAAACGAACGCCGGGCAAGAGTAGCCATTGCGGGAGCGGCTTCAATTCCAATTCCGCGAAGGCGCCAGGGTCGTAGGAATTCTGTCCAGAAATCTGCTCGTGAAGGACGTCGGCCAGGTTATTCGACGTGAAGGTTTGACCCTCCTGAGGTGGGGCCGGAATGTTGAATATCCCGCTGTCCCGTTTGTAGAAGAAGTCGACGCCGGCCATCAGGGCCAGCTTCTTCGACCACTCGTAGCGGGCGGTGTCCCGGAAGGTCGTGAGGTCGGTGGTATAGTCCAGTATGAAGTTGAAGAACTGATCGTTGTTGGTATCGCGGCCTTGGGAGAGGCGCATCGTGTTCGTGAAATGGTCGTTCGGGACGTATTTGTAGGTGGCCAGGACGCGATAGAAGGCCGTCGAGAGCTGTAGGTTGTTGCCAACCACTTGCGTGCCGGCGACGCCAGGGTTCTTGAGGATGATTCTGAATGCGTCGTCCGAGCCAAAGACGAACAGTCGAAGCTCGTGGGCGGGGGCAGGGCGATACGTGGCCAGCAACTGGTAGTCGTAGTAGCGGGGCAGCGTGACGGCATTGATCGGGGCATTGGAGGGCAAAACGGCGTTGATGATGTAGTCGATCCAACTGCGGCGTGCCGCGATGGCCAGCGCTGCCTTGTCGCCCAAGGGGGTCTCGAAAAAAATGCCGCCGTCGAGTAGGTTGAAATCGACGTAGCCTCCCGCCTTCTTGGGCTTGAGTTTTTTGGTATCGACGTCGATGAGTCCGGCCGTGGTGTTGCTATAGTACGGAGAGAAGTTGCCGGGATAGAACTCCAGGCTGTCGATGATGCCCGTGGGCAGGACGCTGCGAATGCCGCCAAAGTGGTAGACATTGGGAATCGGCGTGCCGTCCACGAAGTAAAGGGTGTCCGTCGGCGCGGATCCGCGGATGATGATTTCACCCGATCCGGCGGCGGCGCGGGCCACGCCGGCGAAGTTCTGAACCACCGCCAGGGGGTCGCCCATGGCGCCGGGCAGCTTGTCGATGACCGCGCTCTCGATGACCGTGCGGCTGACCTCCTTGCGCTCGCGCTTGGCCTCGACCACCACGTCGAAGGGGTTGTACGAGCCGCGCTCGACGTAATAGGTGACCTGGGTGCGTTCTCCTTTGACGATTTCTTCGCTGGTGCGGACGGGATAGTACGAGGACGGTTCGATGCGCACCTTCCACGTGCCCGGCTCTAGGTCGAAGAAGTGGAATGCGCCCTTGGTGTCCGTGATGTTTTCGAATCCGACCGGTGTCTCGCCGTCGCTGCGGTACACGGTGACCAGGATGCCGGTCATGGGGATGCGCGTTCCGCGCTCAAGCAGCTGACCGTTGAAATTCTCGACGGGCACGGGCTTGGGCTTTTCGACTTCGACGATTTTTGGCGGTTCCGGCTTGGGCGGCGGCGGGGCTGGGAATTTGAACGTGTAAATAATCTGAACCGCAGTGGGCTTGCCCGCGATCTCGGCAGGTTCGAAGCCCAAATCGTAGGCCGCGGTCAGCGCCGCTTCTTCGAAGCCGAGTCCGGTCGGAGTTTTGGGTTCGAGGACGGCCGCACCGACGACCGAGCCCTTGTCGTCCAGATCGACAGCCAAGGCAACTTGGACGTCACCCGATTTGCCCACGGCTTCTTTGGGGTAGGCGACCTTGGCTTGCTTGACCAGCTTGGGTTGTTTGCTGAACTGGTCGGCCTCGATCAGAGGGCCGGTGCTCTTGGCTGCAATGCTGCCCTCACCCGCGCGCTCGGCGGCGGCCTTGTTGTCCTTGTTCTCGTTTTCTTCGGCTGCGTTGCCCGTGGCTGGAAGAAGGGCGAGCAGCGCCAAAACCGAAAGCCGCGCCAACCTCATGGCTTGTCCTGCAGTGTTGCGACGCCGGATGTCCACGCCACGCCGCCGCGGCTGTCGCGCACCACCACGATGATGCGAGAGGTTTTGGGCGGATAGTCGGTGGACAGAGGTAAGGTCCAGGTGTTGCTGAGGGCTCGCTCGAACAAGGTTGTGTCGAGCCCACCATCCGGTCCGGCGCCAGCGGGATCGCTGATGTCCGGAAGATAGCCAGTCCTGCGACCGCCCTGGCCATCGCTGCCAAGGTCACCGGCCTCAATGAACCAGGCGAAGTTGAGGCGCTCGAATTGCAGCGTCCCAAGGAGGTTGCCGTTACTGTCGTACACATCATCGAGCATCCATGGTTGAGACATGGGCTCCGAGGACGTGCTGGGCACGTCCAGCTGAATGGACACGTGCTGGTTGCGCAGAATGGGAACCGAACCTCGGTCATCCAATTCCCAGCCAGTGACGGACGTCGAGGACACGCCCGCATCGACCTCCGCGGGGCCGGCCGTCCCTGCAGCGCCATCGGCCAAGGATGTCCCCCCATCGTCGTCGGTAGTGGCACTGTCCAACGCGGCGGCATCGTCTTGCGGAATCGGAGCCGCGTCGTAGGACGGGACGATACCGTTCGGAAGTGGCGAGGTGACGAAGATGCCGTTCATGACCGGGTTCAAGTTGCCCGGAAGTGCATCCTTGGTGGGCAAATGGACAGTGAAGAGCGCGACCAGCGGACTGAAGCCAGCGGGAAGCAACGAGGGGCACGAAGGTGTGACGACCAATTTGACCGCAATCTGGAAGCCGATGGGGTCGGTCTGCGCGAGCGGGGTTTGGGTGTTTTCTCCGCTGGGGCGATCGCACTGGAACAGCGACGATTGTCCGCTGTCCGGCCTGCTCGTGGCTGCGCCGGCAGCGGAGAAGAGGCCGATGTCTCCTCGGCATAGGCTGTATAGAAGCGGGGCGGGGAAGGGGTTGGTGAAGGTCGCTGTTTCGTCCGTGCCTAGGAGGTCGGGGTCGACGGGCGGCGCTTGTCCTGCGCCGAGCGCGGCGAGGAGTTGATTCATACCCGTGGTATCGATAGGGCATGTGTAGTTGTTGTTCGCGTCCAATACGTAGGGCAACGGGCACCACGACCACGCGTAGGTCGGGGCGGCATTCGCATTGGGGCAGGCGCCACCGTCGGTGGTCACGGGCGGCTGGTAAACCAGCGCGCGCAGAGTGGTCGATGTGCCGACGGTAGGCTGTGGTGGTTCGGCTTGCATGGCCAGGATGCGCGGCTCGTTGAGCAGGTCAGGCCTATTGAAGTCGCGGTTGCCACAGCCGAGAAATGCCAGGGTACTGGCAAGGAGGATGTTTTTTCGCATGGTCACTCGTCCGTGATTCGGTAGAGGTAGGAGTACTTCCTGGTCGAAGGCATGGCTTCGCCGTTGCGGGTGGCCGGCTCCCACTCTTGGGCCAAGGCAGCTTTCTTGGCGGCTTCGTTGAACTCGGGATAGGGCGATTCGTGCAGGATCTTGACCGTCGTGACCTTGCCGGTGGCGTCGATGAAGACGAGGACCTCGACGTTCGATTCCACGCCTTGCGCTTTCAGCGTGGGCGGATAGTCAGGCTTGACCTGTTTCCCCCGATATTTCGCCTCGGTGAAGGTGACGCCCTTGCTCGGGATGCGCGTGGCGACTTGGTTCGCGACAGTCGGCTTCTCCGTCCCATGGAGCGGCGCTGGTCGCTCCTTGGGCACGTCCTCCTTCTTCACGGCAACCTTGTCGGTCTCGCCCAGGCGCGTGTTGCCCACGGCAAACGCGGGCCCCTCGCCGTTGCCTTCGCCGACCGTCGATTCAAAGTTGAGTCCCACTATGCGTGGTGGCGGTTTCTTGTCGGGCTCTTTTGGCGGCTCCTCGATTTTGGCCACCGCCACCGGCTTGGCCACAACCACGCGCTCGACTTCCTTCTTCGGCTCGGGCACTTTCTGTGGCTCGGGCGCCTTGGGCTTGGACTCGTGCTCGCGCATTTCGATGGCCAGGCGTTCATGCTCTTTTTCCCTCTGCGCCCCCAACTTGCCCACGCCGAAGGCCATGACGACGAAGCCCACGTGCAGCCCAAGCGAGGCCAAAAGCACCAGAATGCCGACGGACGCGCGCAACCATCCCGGCATGCGGCGCTGGTCGCGGTGGGCGCGGAACTCGGCATGGATGGGCACGCGCACGTGGGACATCGTGCGTGCGCGCGAGGTCTGGCGGCGCCGCGCACGTTTTTCGACGAAGGGGTTGGTTCGGGCCGGCCGCGCTTTGCGGCCAGGCTCGCCGTTCGGCTTCTGCGAAGTGGGCGTGGCAGTCATCGGAAATGACGTCGGTTAGGGTGGGGAGGGCGCCATCTGGCGCTCGACATCGAGAGCGAAGGCCGAGACGCCGTTGCGCTTGACCAGGTCGATGAGATCCACGACGTGGCCGTACTCGACCCCTTTGTCGGCGGCGATCACCGCCTGCAATTTCGGATTGGTCGCGCTCTCGCGCTTCACGAAGCCGCCGATCTCCTCGACCGTCGAGTGCGCGCCGTTGAGCATGAGGCTGCCGTCCTTGTTGCACACGATGTTGACCGTGGATTCGACGCGCGCGCCGCCGGTGGCGGCCTTGGGCAGGTTGACCACCATGCTGGCGCGGACAATCGCGATGGAGGTCAGCATGAAGATGATGAGCAGCACGAGCACGATGTCGACGAAGGGGATGATGTTGATGCTGGCGAGCAGCCCTTCGTCCTCGCCATTGCCATTCTGCGCGGCGGCCATGGCTATTCCTTCGCGGCCTTGCCCGCCGACTTCAGCTCGGCCATGAGCACGCGCGTGAGTCCGTCGGTGTTGGTCACGGCGTCCTTCACCATGCCCTTGAACACGTTGTAGGCGACGACCGCCGGGATGGCGACCAGGAGGCCGACCGCGGTGGCGACCAAGGCTTCGGCGATGCCGGCCATGACGCCCGTGCTGGCGTTGGCGATGTCCTTCGACATCTCCTTGAACGAACGGATGATGCCGAGCACCGTGCCGAACAGGCCGATGAAGGGCGAGTTCGACGCCAGGGTCGCCAGGATGGACAGGCGGCGCTCGTACTCGGACTTGCCCCGGCTTAGGGCGCCCGCGATCAGATCCTCGACCGATTCAGGGCCCTTCTCGTAGCCACGCAGGCCGGCCAGGGTGACGTTGGTTTCCAGCGAGTCGTACTTGGAGAGCAGCTTGGCCGCGGCATCGAAATCCCCCTTGTCGAGGTCTTTAGAGAATTCGTCTTTGACGGCTTCGAAGTTGATCTTCCGCCGGCGGTAGAAGAACCAGCGCTCGACCATGACAGCGACGGAGAGCAGGGAGAGTGCGAGCAGCAGCCAGAGCACCCATTCGGAGCGAAAGACAGGCAAGGAGAGCAGACGTTGGACAAGACCTTCAGCAGCGTTCGTATTCATGACTTCTTCCTGGGTAATACAGGTTCGACGAACCTAGGTAACACCGTAGCGGGAACTTTTTGTCACTCCCGCTACATAATTGCAACTGCGCGTTGTTGGGCGCAGTTTCGGCAGTGGCCAGCTGGCCTACTTGTCGCCCGCGCCGCCCACCAGGCCGCTCATCTTCTTGGCGTCGAAGGGCTTGGGCTTCTTGGTGATGGCGGGCTTGGCGCCCGTTCCCGTCGCTGACAGTTCCATGGTCGCGGCCGGGATCTGCATGGCCGCCGGAGCATTTTTGTCGACCTCGGGGCTGGTGATCACCTTGACCAGACCCAGGGGCGACACCGTCTCGTTGACCCAGACGTCGACGGTGCCCATGGCGTTCTTGTCGCGGTAGTGGGTGGTCTTGAAGGTGCCAGCCGCGACCTTGAGATCTTCCTTGCCGACCAGGTTCTTGGGATCCGGTTGCTGGAATTTCTGCACCGGGGTGTCGGGAGGGACGAACATGGGGGCGTCGTCACCGAACTGCATCACCATGGGCTTCGGTGCCTTTTCGCCGCTGGTGGGATCCGCGGCCAGCACCATGCGCAGCACGACCGGCTTGGCGACCGGACCGCCCTTGGTGGTCATTTCGAGAGTGTTCGACTTGGCGTCGCGGGCCACCAGCGCCCAGCGCGACGACAGCGTGATGCTCCCCATGGTCATGGTGTACTCGGCCCACGAGCCGAGCTCGACCTTCTTCATGTCCACTACCAGGGGCATGCCAGCGGGAACGCCGGGGCCTTGCGCGCTGGCAAGCGAGGGAAAGCCGAGACCGACGACGAGGGCGAGAGCAAAACTACGCATGGGGACTCCTTCTGGGGGCTTGTCTACCCCAAGAACGCACTCCTTGCCTCACTCTTTGAGCGCTCCGGTCGACTTTGGCGCAGCCTATCCCAGCTGAATTTCGCTGAGATCCGCCGCGACACTCAGAGGAGGCTCGGTTCGTCTTGCCACCTCGTCGACGCTCATGCCAGGTGCCAACTCGCGCAAAACGAGCCCCTGTGGGGTCACGTCGACAACGGCGATCTCGGTGATAATTCGATGAACGACTCCGCGTCCTGTCAGGGGCAGGGCACATTGCCGGAGGATCTTGGGGCTGCCGTCCTTGGTGTTGTGTTCCATCATCACCACGACGCGTTTCGCGCGCGCAACGAGATCCATTCCACCGCCCATGCCCTTGATCATCTTGCCAGGAATCATCCAGTTGGCGAGATCCCCTTGCTCCGAGACTTCCATGGCGCCCAGGATGGCGATGTCGATGTGCCCGCCGCGGATCATGGCGAAGCTGTCGGCACTGGAGAAGATGGCGGCACCGGGGCGCAACGTGACGGTTTCCTTGCCGGCGTTGATCAAGTCTGGATCGACCTCGTGTTCGAGCGGGTAGGGCCCCGTGCCGAGGATGCCATTTTCGCTTTGAAGCACGACGGACATGCTGGGCGGAATGAAATTCGCCACCAAGGTGGGCATGCCGATGCCCAGGTTCACATAGTAGCCGTCGCGCAGTTCGCGGGCCGCACGCTGGGCGATTTGCTCCCTGGTCAATCCGACAGTGGTCATTGCGCACCCTCCGCGGGTCGAACCTTGCGGCGTTCGATTCTCTTTTCATAGCCGGTGCCACGGAATATGCGCTGGACGTAAATTCCTGGGGTGTGAATCTGATCCGGATCGAGAGCGCCGACTTCCACCAGTTCCTCGACTTCCGCGATCGTTGTCCTAGCCGCCGTGGCCATCACGGGATTGAAGTTCATGGCCGTATGCCGATAGACCAAATTGCCATTCTTGTCTCCGCGCCATGCCTTGATCAAGGCAAAGTCGGCCGTGATGGCAGGCTCAAGAACGTAGCTTCGCCCGTCGAATTCACGGATCTCCTTCTTTGAGGATGACTTCTTGATGCCCTTGCCATTGAGCTCGTAGAGAAGGGGCAACCCGCCTTCGCTCAGGACGGTCCCGACACCGGTTGGGGTGTAGAAGGCCGGTATTCCCGCGCCGCCTGCTCGAATCCGCTCGGCCAATGTCCCTTGGGGGCACAACTCAAGCTCAAGTTCCCCGACCAAGTATTGGCGTTCGAATTCCCGATTCTCTCCAACATAGGAAGCGACGAACCTGGCAATTTGGTGGTTGCGAAGGAGCAATCCCAATCCAAAGTCATCGACACCACAATTGTTGGAGATGACGGTCAATCGGCTCACGCCGCGGCTGGAGAGTACCGCGATACTGCACTCGGGGATTCCGCAAAGGCCGAATCCGCCCACAAGGAGGCTTGCCCCGTCGCCTATGTCGTGACATGCGGCAAGCGCACTTTCGAAGGTTTTGTTCATCGGTGAACCTCACTGGATGCCAACGGGACGATCGGGCTTCACGAGACCTCCTCGCTGTGTTGGCCCGGTTCACCATGCGATCTAATTACTTGTCTTGTTCGCCGCATTGGACTCTGCCATTTCCCGATGGATGTCGGACTTCATTTTCGGAATATTCGCAAGCAGGCCTAGATGATCGCGAATGGTGCGCAGAGTTTTCATCTTTGATCTGCCGAGCAAACGCGATTCGAGCGTCGCCGGGCATTCGACGAGTTTGTACCCTCGAAGATCGAGCTTGATTAGCATCTCGGCCACGCCGAGAAAACCACCATTGTCGAGCTCGATGTCTTTGACTTTCGATCTGCGATAGGCCCGAAAGCAGGCCGTGTAGGTGGCAAAGCGGTGCCTTAGAACCAAGCCGTACATCTTCGAGAGCGTTCGCGACAGGCACAAACGCCATTCGGGCACGCCGACCACGTGGCCGTCGCGGTGGTAGGGGCTGGCCGTTACCATGGCGACATCTGCACCCAGCATCGCGATGAGCTTTTCGAGCTGGCGCGGGTCGTAGGTACAGTCCGCATCCATTGAACACACGATCTCGGTCTCTGCCGCCTTGATTCCGGTTAAAATGGCGGCGGCCACACCTTGATTCTTCTCGTGCCGGACCAGCTTGAAATGCTCGGCGCTGCCGAATCTGCTCTGAAGACCGGCCCAGGTGCCATCCTTGCTACAGTCATCGACGATGACGAAATGGACTGCATACTTGTCGCTGAAATGGTCTGCAAGTTCCTCAAGGGCGCGAGACAGGTATCCCAGTGCACGCTCTTCGTCGTAGCAGGGAACGATGATGGTGATGGGCTGCAGGTGGTCACCGGAAGGCGCCAATCGGGCCTTGGTCGTAATCCGGACAGAGAGCGGCGGCAGATCGTCTAGCGTTTCCTGCACAAAATGCTGATGATCGGCAATACTCGTGAATCGATAGCGCCGCAGATAGTGGGCGATAATCTCCGGCATGCGCTCGAGGTTTCGGTATTGCCGGATTCGGCTCAAGGTACCCGCGGTCGCGATGTGTGGCAGTTCCGGGTCGAGTTCCCATACATTGAAATAGAGGTTGAATGGGGAAGTGTAGCGCCGATGCCACATGGCGAATGCCATGTGCATCAAGTTTTCCGGCAATTGGCGAAAGTAGTTGCCGCCAGCCGTGGGGATCCAGAAGCCTGGCAGTCCCATCGACGAAAGCGGAAACTCGCTGATGCGCAGGTCGCCATCGCGATGCACATGGGGAAATCTCCGCCAGTTCTGCCCTTCCAGGGAGCCGAGGCGAGGATAGATGCTGGAATCGTAGGTAAATCCCTCTTCGGCGAGCACGCGCAACGCCCACAAGTTGCGTGCGCCGATGTGGCCTTGAGGAACGCGATAGCCGAGGATGCGCCGACCGAGCGCTTGTTCGAGAATGACCTTACTGCGGCGAACGTCTTCGCGGAAACTCTTCTCGTCGTGGCTCTCAATGGGCTTGCGCTCGTAGCCTTTGCTCGCGACCTCGTGTCCAGCCTCTGCAATTTGGCGGACAAGAGCGGGATCGCGCTCGGCGACCCACGCCAAAACAAAGAATGTCGCCTTCACGCCGAATTGGTCCAAGAGGGCCAGGGCCAACTCGGTGTTCTTGCGCACATGGGAATCCATTCGTTCGCGGTGCCGCTCGGGAACGAGGAGGTTGAGCGCGGAGGCGTGAAAGTAGTCTTCCACGGCCACGGTCAGGATGTGGGCACGTTGCAGCGTCGTGCTGGAGCCTTTCGACTGCAGGTTCGACTGGCCGGTCATGGCTCACCATCGAGCGGCACGGGACTTGGAAAGTCCGGCTTCCTGGTGCGCAAGTTTCCGCTGTCTTGCAGTCTGCGTGCGTGTTCGCCCATGGGGCAAATATCGAAAAGAGACGCCATGTCCTTCAGGTAGTCGGAAACTCTCTCTCGCTTGATCGCGCCGCTCAATTGCATTCCCGGAAAGAAAGCCAGGCTGTCGACGTCGTCCTTGCCGATGAAATCCAGCGGATGTACGAGCAGAGAGGGTTCGATGCCGGTGGCCCGACAGGCGAGAAGCGCGGTCTTGAAGTAGCTGCGGGCCAAGACAGTTGAGAAGGTACTCAAGTAGAGAATGTAGCTCAAATGGAACGGCGTCTTGATCCCTGGCAACGTAGTGACAGGGATCTCCAGCAACGGCTTCGGAGCTATGTCCCAAAGATAGGGCTTGAGCGGACGCAAACCGTCGCGCATGGATCCAAACAACTCCTTGCGCTTGTCCCGATCTTGCTTGGACATTCCCGAGGACTTCATGAAGTAGTACGCACGCGCGAGCGGTCCGATATAGGTGGGAAACGTCGAAGCGTCGAAGTGATAGCCCCGCTCGGCAAGCGTTTCCAGGACGAAGGTGGACACGCTGAACCCTGGACCTCTGAAGCCTCGCGGTCGCACCCCCGTCGCCTTTTCGATGGCTTCTTCGGCTTTGGTCAGCTCATCGCGAACGGCCGTCGGCGAATAGCGATGAAGCCAGGGTTCGTGCTTGAAGCTGTGATTGCCCACCTCGTGACCGGCGCGAGCAAGAATTCCAAGCGCTTCGTGGTTCTTGTCGAGGGCCGCGTCTTGGCCAACGACCATGAACGTGATTCGCAAACTCCGCGCAGCCAAGAAGTCCACGACGCGAGGGAGCAGCAGGTCCAAATAGCTCGGGAACGATTCCCAGCCAGCGTCGCCGTGCGTTTTCATATACGACCACTGGTTGTCGATATCGAAAGAGACGCTTGCGGTTGGTTTCATGGCGATTAGTCCAGGAATACCTTCATGCCATCGTGGACCAGGAGTGAGACGGACGCGCGCTCCGCTACGGCAAGGGTATCATTCACGTTCAAGGTGCCGTTGACAATATGTGCTGAGCTGATGGCAGTTACGCCTGGGAGGCTTGTGACGATGGGCGGCAGATGCTCCGAGTAGTTCAGGCGAGGAATTGGAAAGACCTCTTTCACGCGCGAGACCTTGAAAGCCAACGTGCGATTCTGGGCGAAGTGAGGGTAGAGGCGACGCAGAGCGTCCTCGTAGCTGTGCTGAAGCTCCTCATCGGATTTTGCAAAGACCGGATCGCTGCCGCCCGCGTACTTGGGCAAGTACACCAGCGTGCGCCCGCCCAAGTCCGCTGGATCGACGAAAGCCGACATCTCGACGACGGCGGTAAAGGGGACCCAGTCGTCGGTGAGGTAGGTCAGGTAGTAGTCCGCCAGCGGCTTTTCCAGCAGGACGGAGGCACAGACAACCCCCTGGTATTCGACGCTGTTGAACGCGGCCCGCTCTTGCGAGGTGAGATCCGGACAGAGGCGACCGACTTGCTTGGGCGTCGTGGTCAAAACGACGCGATCGAAATCGAGGGCACCCGACGCCGTTTCTAGAGTGTTCTGGCCACCCCGGTGACGAATGGAGGAGATCGGGCACTGTTTGCGGATCTCCACGCCCGCCGAACGAAGTTTTTCCTCGAACGCTCGCACGACGCACGCGTAGCCGCCGGGCACATAGCCAAACATCTCGCGTTTCAGGCCCGTGCGTCGCGCAGCATAGAGGCGCTGAATGGTGGCCCAGATGAAGGCAGCGGAAGAATCCTTCCAGCGATCGCCAAGTTTTGCCTCAAGCAGGGGGCGCCAAAGACGCTGAAAGGCGGTCTTGCCACTGTAGCGGGTTAGCCAGTCTTGGACGGGAATCTTTTCGAGCTTCCGCCAGTCCGTCACTTTCGAGCCGAGGATAATCGTGCCCGCGACGCGCAGTTTGTCCACCATCGACATGCCCGGCAATGCCAGGTACTCGAGAGCATTCGACATGGAGACGAGTTTTCCGTCCGCGGAAAACCCTGTCTTCGTGGTCACCCAGCGCATCTTCTGTTCGAGGTCGAGTTCATTCAGGATGCGGCGCGTGTTGGAATCCGAAAGCAGCGTGACGTGGTAGTGGCGGTCCCAAACCAGGTCAGCGAATTGCCACGGACTCGCCAGTCCCCCAAGCACGTCCGACGCCTCGAAGAGCACGACGGGCTTGCCCGCCTTGGCAAGTCGCCAAGCGATGGTCAGGCCCATCATGCCGCCGCCTACGACCGCCCAACGGCAAAGCGTGCTTGTCATTGGTCTCGACCTACAAAATGCTGGCGTGGCAGGTGAGATTCCAACTGTCGCACAATGCGCTCGCCCACGCCGACGTCGCCATAGAGAGATGGATGCGCGGGCATTGATTGGGAAAGCATCTCGGATACCGTGCTCGCCAGGGTTTCTGGTTCGCAAAGGCGATTCCAACCTGCCTTGATGGTCTCGACCCATTCCGTCGTGGTGCGCAGCGTTGCTGTGGGTCGGCCCAGAAGATACGCCTCCTTCTGCAGTCCCCCACTGTCGGTCACGACGATGCTACAGGCGTCGATGAGGGCCACCATGTCAAGGATCCCGACGGGGGACAGCCTGCAGATATTGCTCGGGAAAGACAGGCCAAATTGCTCTGCCATCTTGCCGAGCCTGGGATGGACCGGAAGAACGACGGGCAGGTCAAGGCCACCCATGGCCTTGAGGATTGCGCGCAAACGCCCTTCGTCGTCGGTATTGGAAGCCCGATGGATGGTTGCCAGGGCAAATCGATCGCCGCGTGTAAGCCCGAATGGCGAAAGCAGTGCTTGCGCGCGGGAGTGAGCGCGCGCAAGCAAGTGTTGCATCACGTCGACCCGCACGTCGCCGACCAATTCGACGCCTTTCGTGATGCCCTCTTGTTTCAGGTTGTCTACCGCGACTTGCGTGGGAGCCAGCAGCAGTTGACTGAGGTGGTCGGTGACGACCCGGTTGATTTCCTCGGGCATGGCTCGGTCATAGCTGCGCAGCCCAGCCTCGATGTGTGCGATGGGGATCTGCAGTTTGGCAGCGGCAAGGGCACCCGCCAGCGTCGAATTCGTGTCGCCAAACACGAGGACCCAATCCGGCTTCTCCTCCAGCATTTTGGTTTCGAGCGCCATGAGCATGGGGCCGGTTTGGGCCGCGTGGCTTCCTCCGCCGATGCCCAGATAGTGTTCGGGCTGCGGCAGGCCCAGCTCGTTGAAGAAGATCCCCGACATGTTGTCGTCGAAATGTTGCCCGGTATGCACGAGGATTTCAGTATGGCCGCGACGAATCGCGGTGGTGACCGGCGTGAGCTGGATGAACTCCGGTCTAGCTCCAACGACGGTCAAGATCTTCATTGTGGCGAATCCTGAAATTCTTTCACCAGGCCGTCCGCGGACGCGCTGACGAAGCTCAGGGCGATGCGCAGCGATTCGAGGCCGTCCACTCCCGTCACCATCGGGGCGCGCTGCTTGCCGACAGCATCGCAGAAGTCGCGCAATTCGACGACCAGCGGCTCGTGCCTGGAGATCTTGATGCCAAGGACATTTCCCTCGGCGACTCCCCGGAGCATGCTCAGCTGATCCCACTGGCTGGGTCCCGCGTCGTTCTCGAAGAAGAACAGCTCCTGGGAGATGAGATCGCAGGCAAAGTAACCGCGCGCGCCGGTGACCGTCAATGCTCGCACCTTCTTGGGCGTCATCCAGTTGACGTCCAGTAAGCCAATCACACCACTCTTGAAGCGGATGATGCCGCTGAATAGGTCCTCGCGATCGGAATTGATCGAATGAAGGGTCTCGCCGAATAGGCGCGCAATCGGGCTCTGAACCAGGTGGCGCATCAGATCGATGTCGTGGGTGGCGAGGTCGATGACCACGCCCGCATCCCGGATACGAGCGGGATAGGGGCTCAGGCGCCGCGTATTGATTTGGTACACGCGGCCGACCATGCCCTCGTTCAGCCTGCGGCGCAGCTCCATGACCGCTGGATTGAAGCGTTCGATATGGCCGACGGCCAGGACGACGCCCTTGGCCGCGGCCGCGTCGACGATATCCTTGCCTTCGGCCACCGTGCTCGCGATGGGCTTCTCGATCAGTAGATGCACACCGCGGCTGATGAGATCCATCGCTACCTCGTGATGCAAGATTGTGGGCACGGCCAGCGTCACGAGATCCGGCTTGGTTTCGCTGATGAGCTTCACATGATCGACGAAGGCCGGGACGTTGTGCCGGGTGCCAATGGATTTGGCCGTGGCTTCGTGGGCATCGGCAACGCCGACCAGCTGAACTCCCGGCAGTTCCCTATAGACGCGGGCATGGTTGGCCCCCATGCTCCCGACGCCGATGACGGCTGCTTTCAACATGGATGGTTTCCTCGCTTCTTGTTGACGTCCTCGACAACACCATTGACCTCGTCCGCGACGTACTGGCGCTCGGCCGGAGTCAGGAGAGGATGCACTGGGAGACTGAAGACGGCCCCGGCGGCTGCGTCGGTCTCGGTGAGGCCCAGATTCTCGTAGCCCTGCATCTGTACAAACACCGGCTGGCGATGGATGGGCGTGGGGTAGTACACGCGCACGCCAACGCCCCGATCGTTCAGACGTGCGCAAATCTCGTCGCGATCGCGAGCGTCTCGGACGCGCACGGTGTATTGGTGGTATACCGGCGTGCATCCGGCCCGCACATGGGGCGTTGTGATGCCACGCAAATTGGCATTGTAGAATGCCGCATTCGCAATTCGCTGGCCCGTCCAATCGGGCAAGCGACCGAGTTGCACGATGCCGATGGCCGCGCATAGATCGGTCATGCGCAGGTTGTAGCCAAGACGTTCATGGTGGTACTGCTGGTTCATGCCCTGGTTGCGGATCACGCGCAGGCGGCGCGCAATTTCATCGTCGTTGGTCAGCACCATGCCACCCTCGGTGGTGGTCATGTTCTTGGTTGGATAGAAACTGAACGCCGCTGTTCCCCAGGTTCCGACGCGTCTTTCGCCGATGGAGGCACCGTGCGCTTGCGCCGAGTCCTCAATCAAGATGAGGCCGTGGCTTGTGCAAAGCTGCTCGAAAGCGCCCATGTCCGCCGGTTGTCCGTACAGATGCACCGGCATGATCGCGCGCGTGCGCTTGGTCAGTTTGGACTTGACCGAATCCGGGTCGAGACAGAATGTCCGAGGATCGATATCGGCGAAGACAGGTCGCGCTCCAACACTCAGCACCGACGAGGCCGTGGCGAAGAAGGTGAACGAAGGAACGATGACCTCGTCGTCTCGGCCAATATCGTGAGCCATCAGCGCGGCGGTGAGGGCCGTCGTGCCATTCGACACCGCGATTCCGTGACGTGCCCCGTGGTACGCGGCAAACAGGCGCTCGAACTCCGCGACCGCTGGCCCCTGGGCCAGTTGACCGCTGGCCAGAACCTTGACCACCGCATCCGTCTCTTCTTTACCGATGAATGGCTTAGCAATGGGGACTTTCATCGCGGATCCTTTCACCTCGCTAGGATAGACAACTATTTCTTCTGGCACACACATCCGCGGCCAGTTTTCGCGCTTTCGAGGTCGGCCGCCCGGCGGCCACACGTGCATGCGAATCCGATGGCCCGTGCTGGGTTGCCCACCACAATCGCGTGCGGCGCGACCGATTTGGTGACCACGCTGCCCGCCCCGACCAGGGACCATTCGCCGATGGTCACTCCGCAAAGGATGGTGGAATTGGCGCCAATCGATGCGCCTTGTTCGACGCGGGTTTCGGTGACTGTCCAGTCATCCGCCGCCTTGGGCGTTCCATCGGGGTTGATGGCGCGCGGATTGAGGTCGTTGGTGAAGCAAACGTGCGGACCGATAAAGGCACCGTCGCGGATCGTGACGCCGTGGAAGACAGAGACGTAGTTTTGGATTTTGACAGCGTTGCCAATTTGCACCCCTTCGTCGACGAAGACCCCGCGCCCAAGAATGCAGTTCGTGCCAAGGCTGGCCCCGCGGCGGACATGGACGTAGTGCCAAATCTTGCTGCCTTCGCCAATATGGCTGCCTTCCTCGATCAGCGCGGTGGAATGGATGGTGCTCGACATTGCGATCTCTTCTCCTTTCGTCACTTGGTCGGCGTGGCGGTCACCAGCGTTGGGGCGGCGCGAAGTTGTTCCGCTCGTTGAAACAGCCGCCGAGCGAAGACGAGGAACATTGGCGCAAGAATCACCTCGATGAGAGTGAGAGAAACCGCCCAGCAAAGTGTCGCGGCAGCCACTGTGCCCGCCGCCGCGTGGGGTGGGGCATAGCCGGCAAGTAACTTGAGCGCGATGACATCGCGGGTGCCGACCCCCTGGGGCGTGATGGGCAAGGCTCCAACCAGCATGAGGATTGGAACGTAGGCAAGCGCGTCTGCCAAGGGAATTGAAATACGGAAAAAGCTAAGCGGTAACCACATGCCGAGGAAGAGTATCACCACGTGGGGAAGCCTCCAAGCAAGCGCCAGGAGATGGCCCGAGATTCCGGCTTCGAACAAGACCGTGACGCCTGGGATGCGGGTCACCCAGCGTGGTTTGCTGAGAAGAACGATGACGTAGACCAACACCGCGCCAGCGAGGACGAGCAAGGTTGTCCCGAGCCAAGGGATGCGGTGGCCGCCCAAGGGATAGGCCAAGGCCGCGAGCAGCGCGAGGCTGCCGAACACGGTCGCGTAGTTAAGCAAGGTGGCGCCCGCGACGCGCGCGAGGCCCGCGCCGTACACGCGCGAGGCATACCAAGTTAGCCACGCTTGCCCGGCGTGGTAGTTGACGACGGATGCTAGATAGGAGCCACCTCGTAGGACGCAGACATCGCCCAATCTGACCGGGCAGACATACCGTACGTAGACGTGCGCGATGGCCGCGCTGTCCGCGGCGAGCAGCACCAGCACGAATACGAACATGAATGCCAGGTAGGCGGCGTGATTGATGTGAGAGAACGCGTTGGCAAATGCAGCAAGATCGAGCTGGTAGATCACCCAAGCCACCAGCCCAAGTGCAACTCCTACCGAGATGACGCCCCGCCACCAGGGTGACCGACTAACCTGTGGAGTTGTGATGTGGGTCTTTGTGGGAGATGGCTCCACTTGCCCGTTTTTACGACGGAAATTCGCCTGTGTCGAGAGCGAAACTGCGACGTGGCGTCATGGACCGGGACTGGCAAATCTGGTCGAAAGTCAGCCAGGCAGCCTCGGCGCCGGTCGAGTAGCCTTCACCTCGCCGACCAGATCGATGGACACGCCGCTGGCCCAAAGCTCGCCCAGTGTGTGGTGGACCCTGTCGATGTCGTAACCTTCGCTGGGCGGTTCGTCGCGGCCAAGCAGGGCTAGGGCGCGGTGGCTGGGGTGGCCCCGGAACTGCGTGGTCAGCAGGCTTGTCAAGGCCGAACCCATGCCGACCTCGAAGACGACCGCGGAAGGTTCAGCGAGCAGGGTCGCGCCGGCCTTGTCGAAGCGAACCTGTGAACGCAGTTGCTGCGCCCAGTACTTCGGATCGCGCACCTGCTCATCGGGCATCCACTGTCCCGTGACGGTCGAGAGAATCGGCGTGCTCGGCGCGCGGAATTCGAGGGGAAGGATCTCGCGCAGGAAGGGATCGATCACGGAGTCCATGACGGGCGAATGGACCGCGACGTGGATGGGCGCCGGACGGCACACAATGCGCGCGGCAGTCAGCTGCTCCGCGCACTTCGCGATGGCCTCCGGGCGACCGCTGACCAGGCACAAGTTGGGGGCGTTCACGCAGGCAAGCGCAACGTCCACCGGAAGCTGGGGCAAGAGCGCGTCCGGGGTCTGCCGCACGATCAGGGCCGCGCCGGGCGAGGTCGCTTGCATGAGACGGCCACGGTGGTGTACGGCGCGTACGGCGTCCGCCTCACCTAGAACCCCAGCGAGCGTGGCGCCCATCCACTCGCCCAGGGAATGGCCGACGTACCCGTCGGGGCGCAGGCCGAGACCCGTGAGCCAGCGCCCGAGCGAGACGCCCACGCAGAAGATCGCGAGCTGGGTCTTGGCGTTGTCCTTGAGCACGGTGTCGGCGTCGGCCCGTGCATCCGCGAGCCACGCCACGCAATCGAACCCCGAGATCTCCTTTGCCAGCTGGCCCAGACGTGCAAGGTGACTGGCCCAGTCTGGTGCCTGCGCAAGTAGGCGCGTCAGCACACCCGGCCGGAGCGAACCCTGACCTGGCAAGGACAGATAAAGCTTGGGGTGGTCGGCAACAGTCGCTGCGGTCGCGTAGCGGATCTTGTCGCCTAGCGCGGCCAGAGCGTCCTGCCAGCTTTCCACGCGCACGGCGCGGCGGTGGGCAAGCGGCCTCCGTCTGTCGCGAAGCGCCGCGGCCACCTCGGGCAACGGCCACGCCGCGTGTCCCGACTTGGAAGTTTCGGCCATCCAGGCGGCGAGATCTTGGGTCGCCTGATCGAGCGTCACCGGCGTTTCCGCCGAAAGCAGCAAGGTCGTCGGGGTTCGTGCGTCCAAGGCGACGTCGTCGTGGTTCATCGGTCAGTCTCCGTGGCCAATTGTGCATCAGCCAGCAACGCGCGCGCTAGACAATCACATCGAATCCCGTCGCACGCGGCCGCGGTTGGTACTCGGCGGCGGCACGCGCCAAGCGGGCGATGCCTTCTTTCATGGTGGCGGCGTCGGCGACGAAGGGCAGGCGGACGTGGTCGGCGAAACGGTGGTCGGGCGAGTTGGCCGAGCCCGGGACCAGGGTCACGCCATGGCGAGCGGCGACCTGGGCGAGTTCTTCGGCATCGCCAGCCGGCATGCGCGCCCAAAGCAGCAAGCCGCCCTCGGGTTTCTGCCAGGTCCACGTGGGCAAGTGCTTCCCGAGCAATTGGGTCAGCAGATCCAGTTTTGCGGTTACTTCACGGCGGCGGGTCTTGGCCGCGGCCTGGGCCTGATCGAGAAGCAAGGCCGCCATAGCCTGCGACATCAGCGGCCCGCCCAGGTCGGACAGCGCCTTGAAGCGGCCAAGGCGCACGATCCATGCTTCGGGTCCGCGAATGTAGCCCACGCGCAGCCCGGGCCAGAACAGCTTGCTGAGCGATCCAAGGGTCAGGATGGGGGCGTCCTTGACCAATGCGGCGATGGGCGGCGGCGGATTGCCGGTCAGCCCAAGCTCGGCCAAGGTGTTGTCCTCAACGACTGGAATCTGCAGCTCCTCGGCCAGGCGCGCGATCTCGCGGCGGGTATGCTCGGGCATGAGGCCGCCGGTGGGATTGTGGTAGGTCGGCACCAGGTAGAGCAGGCGCGGGCGCATCGCCAAGAGCGCGCGCAAGCGGTCGAGGTCGAGATCCCGGGCCGCGCCCGGCACGGCCAACACGCGCGCGCCAGCGGATACCAGCACGTCGATCGCGCCGATGTACGTTGGATCCTCGGTGACCACGGTCTCGCCGCGCGCCACCAGCAGGCCAGAGACTAGGCTGATGGCTTGTTGGGTGCCGTTCGTGATGAGCACTTGCTCCTCGCGTGTGGGCAGGCCAGTGCGCCCGAGGTGCGCGGCGACGGCTTGGCGAAGGGCCGGCAATCCCATGGGGAAATAGCCTTCACCCTTGCCTAGGCTGGCGGCGCCTTTGCGGGCCACGGCTCGGGCGGCGGCATCGACCGCGGGCAGGGGCGGAAGCTGGGCGCTCACGAAACTGATGGCGTCGCCGGTGCGCTCGATCAGGCTGCGAAATACGACGTTGCGGCGGAAGGCCGATGAGACCTCGTGCTCTTGCGGGCTCGGCCAGCCGGTTTTGCCCGCGCGGCGAACCCAGGTGCCGCTGCCATGACGGCTTTCGATGGTGCCCGCCTCGCGCAGGCGGGCGTAGGCCTGCACGACCGTGGTGCGGCTGAGTTTGAGCGTCTCGGCCAACGCGCGTTCGGGAGGAAGACGCGTGCCGGGCAGAAGGTCGCTGCGTTCCACGGCCAGCGTGATGGCCTGCGCGAGCTGGTGATAGAGCGGCCCGTCGCCGCGGGGGAAGTTGCCGAGGGCTTTTGTCAGGTTGCCAGTCGCTACCATGGGAATCTCGGGGTAAGTCCACTTGCCAGCAAGTGGTTCTTGAATGTCACGCATTCTTGGCGCACTTTCAAGCCTGTTCGTACACTGGATTGTAATTGGACTTAAAAGTGGACTGACGGAGGTTTCGCCGTGGCAACCAAACTCCCTCGCATGGCCTTTTTCAAGGATCGCATCGTTCCCTACGCCGAGGCGCAGGTGGGACTGCTCACCCACGCGCTCAACTACGGCACCGGGGTTTTTGCCGGCATCCGCGGCTACTGGAACAGCGACGAAGGCAAGCTGCTGGTCTTCCGCCTGGCCGACCACGTGCGCCGCCTGCACGAGTCGTCGCGCCTTCTGCGCATGAACCTGGCGCTCTCGGAAGATGCCACCGCTCGCGCGGTGCTGGACTTGCTGCGCGCCGAGGGCTTGCAAGAGGATTGCTACATCCGGCCGCTCGTCTTCTACAGCGACGAGGTCATCGGTGTGCGCTTGCACGGCCTGACGCCGAGCCTTGGCATCGTGGCGGTTCCTTTCGGCCGCTACATCGACAAGGCCGATGGCGCCCATTGCACGGTGTCGTCGTGGCGCCGGCCCGAGGACAACGTGATCCCGGCGCGCGGGAAAATCACCGGCAGCTACGCCAACAGCGCCTTTGCCAAGAGCGACGCCGAGCTGGCCGGCTTCGACGAGGCGCTGCTGCTCAACCACGACGGCTACGTCAGCGAGGGTTCGGGCGAGAACATCTTCCTTGTCCGTCGTGGCGTGGTGGTCACGCCCTCGCTCAACCAAAGCGTGCTCGAAGGCATCACGCGCCGGTCGCTCATCACGTTGGTGCGCGACGAGCTGGGCCTGGCCATTGAGGAGCGGCCCGTGGAGCGCGGCGAGCTGTTTGTCGCCGACGAAGTGTTCCTGACCGGAACCGCGGCGCAGATCACGGCGGTGTCGCGCATCGATCACCGTTCCGTGGGCAGTGGCCAGCTCGGTCCCATCACCGAGAAACTGCGCACCTTGTTTTTCGACGTGGTCCGCGGTCGCGTCGCCAAGTACCGGGCATGGTGCACCGCCGTCTGAAAGGCGAGCACCTCGACAAGCTCGGGCATCTGGGACAATCTCTGCCCTCCATGTCGGAAGTTCCTGCGCCAGGCGAAAGCCATTGGCTTGCCCCTAGGCCCGCCCGCCTCGACGACGAGGCGGGGATGTCGCGCTTTCCGGCACGTCCAACGGAGGACTCGCTGCCGCCTCTGCGCTGGTGGCACTTTCTGCTCTTCGCGGTGATCTATCTCTACGCGTTTCCCTATTTCGACAGGCTTCGCAACGCCAACGAGATGCCGCGCATCCTGATGACCAAGGCCATCGTCGACCGCGGCGTGCTCAATATCGACCACGGCATGGGCGAATTGCAGAGCATTTCGGATACCTCGGTGGCGCCCAACGGGCACCACTATCCCAACAAGGCTCCGGGGCCTTCGTTTCTCGCGGTTCCGATCTATGCTGTGTGCAAGCTCATCGGCGCGACGTCGCTGCGAACGGTGACTTGGGCTTTTCGCGTGACGGTGGTGACCATCCCCGCCCTGTTTTTCCTGCCGCTGTTCTATCGCTTCTCGCGTCGATTCACCGTCAGCGAACAAGCCCGGCGCGCGGCCCTGGTCGCCTTCGCCCTGGGGTCGCAGGCTTTTCCCTACGCCCTGCTCTTCATGTCGCATGCCCTGGCCACGGCATTTCTGGGACTAGGGTTCGTGGCCGCGGTTCGTCTGGTCCGCGACAAAACCCAGCGCTGGCAGCGCGCGGCCGTGCTGTCGGGATTCGCATGCGCGATGTCGGTCATGATGGACTACCAGTCGGTTATGGCCGCGACCGTGATTGGCCTTTACGTCCTGATTCCAGGATCCAGGCGACTGCGCAACGTGGTCTGGATGACCGCCGGTGCTCTGCCGCCCGCGGTGATTTTGGCCGTCTATCAGAAGGTTGCTTTCGGTTCGTTCGTGCGGACCGGCTACGACTTCGGCGTCGACCAGTCCACCAAGAGCGGGTTCATGGGCATCATCGGCATCAACAAGGCCGCCCTGACCAGCACCTTCATCCTGCCGTCGAATGGCATCCTCGTGCTCGCGCCGTGGGTGCTCTTCGCCGTGGTGGGTGGCATCGTCATCGCCCGCAAGCGCGAGGCGCGCGCGCGCATGGGCGCCGAGGCCGCGGCGTGCGCGGCCATTGGCATCGCCTATCTGCTCTTCCTATCTTCGCTTCTGCCCTACATGGCGCGCGGCGGGTGGTGCGTGGGGCCGCGCTACATGACCGTGGCCATGCCGTTTGTCGCCTGGCTGGCCGCAGCTGGCATGCAGTCCGCTTTGCGCTGGACCGCGACGAAGGTGCTGGCCTTGTCGCTGATCGTGGCCAGCGCCACCATCTTCGTCGTGGGAGCCACGACCTTCCCGCATTGGCCCGACCGACTCAACAATCCACTTTACGATTTGGTGTTCCCGCTGCTTGGCCGCGGTTACGCGGTTCACTCGCTCGGTACGGCAGTTGGTCTGCAAGGGATTGCCGCGATCTTGCCGCTCTACTTGTTCGGCTTCTTCGCCGTGATTTGGCTGCTGGGGCTGCTGCGGCGGCGCTCGCTACCAACCCTGGCGATGGTCTGCGGCCTCGCCGCGATCATCGTGCTTGGCCACCGGGCTTTTCCCCGCACCGATCCGACCAAGGTCAGTCCGTGGCCGATGATCCAGAGCGTCTGGGAACCGCGACACCGGTAGCAGTCACGTGTGATGGCGGCAGTTGACTTCGGCGGCAAACCGTTGCCTCATCTCTCCTTATTGAGTGAAAGACTTCCTCGGCAAATTGAAGAAGTTTCATGGGCGATACGCGCCCTGGATTTCGCTCGCTTTGGGCGTGCTGGCGCGCAGCCTTAGCCACCAGGGCGTGGATTTCGCGCCCAAGGCCGTGGCCATCTTGGCGCTGGCCTGGCTTCTGCCTTTGGCGGCGTCACGCTGGTTGCACGCTCCGCCCGAGGGCATTGCCGAACCCAGAGCCCATCACTTTCTGCGCACCCTAAGCCCGACGGTCACGGTCCTTCTCTATAAAAACGTGCTCTTCTTCCTGGTCCCGGTGTGGTTCGGGTCGGCGCACTTCGGGTCGATCAACATCCTCGTGCCGCTTTTCTTCGCTGCCATGGCGCTTTTCACGTGTTTCGCCCGCGCCTATCGCGAAGTGGTCCTCGACCAGTCTCGCGTGCGCGTGTTGTGGACCGCGATTGTCCTTTTTGCGGCCCTGGTGCCCGCCACCGCGGTTGTGGCACTCACCTCGCCGCGCACATCCATCGTGATCTCCGCGCTGCTGGCGTCGGCCGTCGCCTGGGTGGCGCTGGCGCCGAAAGAGAAGATCCTTTCGCGCAAGGGACTCACGTCGGTCGCGCAGATTTCTCTCCCCGCGGCCGCGTTTCTTGGCTTTCTGGCCCCGCTCTTTCCGCCGGTGCCCCTGGTTTGTCACGATCACGGCGTTGGGACGGCGATCGTGAAACGCCAACTCGAAGGTCGGTCCAAGCATTTTCCGCGCGGCACTTCCAAGGTGTATGCCTGGTTCGAGGTGACCTTGCCCCAACGCGACCGCCAGCAAGTCGAATTCCAGTGGTACCACGAGGGTGTGGCCGTGGGCGGCCGCTTGCGCGCCACCGTCGAAGGCGGGCGCAAAGAGGGCTTTCGCACCTATTCCCTGCACACCACCCCGGCCATCGGCTCGTGGCGGGTGGATCTGCTTACCGACCGTTCGTCCCAGCTCATCGGCCGGTCGTCGTTCGAAGTCGAGTAGGGGCGCAGCTCACCGCGACCCCCGAATCGTGTCCCTACGGCGGGGCGTCTTCCGGCGCGATAAATCGCGCCCCTACCCGAGTCACTTGGGGTAATTTGCCGGGCCAGTGGCTTTCCCCATTTCTCTCGATCGCGATTTTCTGCGGCGGCGACGCTTGTCCGTCGTCGTCGCGGCCGCCATCGTCTTGCTCGCGCTGGTGGAAACCGTGAACGCCTTCGTGGCGCCCTCACGGGCGCCCACCGAGAAGGACTGGACCGCGACCGCGGCCACGGTACGCGCGGAATTCCGCCCGGGCGACTTGATCGTCGCGGCGCCCGCTTGGGCGGACCCAATCATGCGACAGCAGCTTGGCGATCTCGTGCCCCTGGCGGTGGCCGGGCGCATGGATGCCGCCCGCTACGCACGGATCTGGGAGATCTCGCAGCGGGGCGCGCGGGCGGCGGACACAGCCGGTGCACGCGTCGTGGAAGCCTCACGCCACGGCGCCCTGACCGTGAAGCGCTGGGAAAAGCAGGCCGCGCATGTGACCTATGATTTTCTCGCCGAGTGGCATCGGGCCGAGGTTTCAGTCGTGACTTCCGACCATGTGGAAGTGCCTTGCGTTGTCGCGCAGGAGCGTTTTCAGTGCACGGGTGGACCTTCGCTCAAACCTGAACTCATCGAGGTCGACACCAGTCTGCGCAACGGGCTGGCGGTCGATCCCGTCGAGCGCTCCACGCTGGTCTTGGAATTTGCCGAGGTGCCACTTGGACGTGAACTGGCCGTCGCCAGCGGGCTGCACAGCGTGTGGTTGCGCAAGCTCGGCGACGGCAAGGTGCACATGCGTGTGCTTGCCCTTGGCCGCGAGCTGGGCGCGGTCGAGGCTACGAGCGGCAGCGGCTGGGGCCTCAGGACCTTCGATACCGCCGCGCTGGCCGGCAAGACCGGCAAGGTGCGCTTCGAAATCACGACCGACAAGTCGAGCGCGCGCCATTTTGGTTTCGCGGCGGAGGCGCGCAACCCGTGACGGCTGAATCGATGCCATCGCCCTCGACCCCGTCGCGCTGGCGGCGAGAATGGCTGTTGCCGCTCTTCCTCGCGCTTGCCACCTCGTCGTGGATGGTGTCCGTCGAGGGCCGGCAAGGCATCGGCCGCGACGAGTCCCAGTATTTTCGCGCGGGCGAGCGCTACTGGGGCTGGATCGAGTCGGTATGGACCAACTTGCGCGCTGGGCACCCTGGTCGCGCATTTTCTCGCGCCTCGGTGGATGGAACCTGGGAAGACAACCACGAGCACCCGTCGCTGATGAAGGTCCTCTTCGGCGTGTCCTGGCGTTTGTTCCACACCTGCGATTGCGCCGGGGCCAAGCGCGGGCTGCATCCCATCCCCATTACCGGGCGCCACGTCACCTTGCCGCTCTTCAAGCGCGAGTCGAGCGCCTTTCGCTTTCCGGCCATCTTGCTTGCCGGTCTGGGCGTTGCCCTGGCGTACTGGCTAGCCAGGCGCGTGCTGCGGCCCACGCCGGCCGCCATCGCGGCCGTGCTTTCCGTGGCCCAGCCGCACTACTTTTTTCACGCGCAGATCGCCTGTTTCGACGCTCCTATCACGGTGATGGCGGTGTTGGTGGCGCTGGCCTACTGGAAATCCCTGCGCTCCCGGCGCTGGGGCATCCTGTGCGGCGTCTTCTGGGGGCTTGCGCTCGCCACCAAACACAATGCCTGGTTTTTTCCAGTCTTCCTGATCGCGCACTACTTGTGGATCCGGCGCGGGGATCTGCGGCGCTTGCGCTTGCCACGCCCGCCGCTGGCTTTTGTCTCCATGGCCACGCTCGGGCCGCTGGTGCTTTTCATCTTGTGGCCGTGGCTGTGGCACGCGCCGCTTGGCCGCACCCGCGTCTGGGTCGAGCGGCACATGCAGCACGAGCACTACAATTTCGAGTACCTGGGCCGCAACTGGAACCTGCCGCCCAAAGAGCCCAGTCTAAGGTTCCTGCGCGCGACGTTTCCGTTCGTCTCGACCGTCTTCACCTTGCCGGTGACGACACTGGCGCTCTCTGCGCTCGGCACAGTGGTGTTTCTGCGCCGTCGGCGACGGGGCGGCGAGCGATCGCAAATTTTTCTCGAGGATGCGCCCTCCGCCTTTCATCCGTCGTGGGTGCGGCCTGGCGCGGACGTGGATCGCGCCCCCGGCGTCTTCTTGGCCATCCACATCGCGGGGCCGATCGCGATGGTGGCTTTGCCCAGCACGCCCATCTTCGGTGGCGTGAAGCACTTCCTGCCCGCCATGCCGTTCCTGTGCGTGGTGGCTGGCGCTGGGGCGGCTTGGCTTATCGATTTGGCGCGCAAGTTGCTCCCGGCGCCGCGCTTGTCCCGGGCGCTGCCGGCCGCGCTCGCGGGTCTGCTGTGCCTGCCCGCCGTGGCCGAAACCGTACGTTCGCACCCGGACGGGCTTGGCCACTACAATATGCTGGCGGGCGGTTTCGCGGGTGGCGCCAGCCTGGGCATGAACCGGCAGTTTTGGGGCTATTCGGCGCTGCCGGTTCTACCTTGGATGGTCGCGCACCGACCGCCGTCGAATCGCATCTACTGGCACGATGTTCTCCACGACGCCATCGTCATGTATTCTCGCGATGGTCGCCTGCCGCTAGGGATCGGGGATGTGGGCGTGGGCGAGCAGGTCTTGGAGCAGTCGGAGCTAGGTATTGTGATCCTGGAAAAACACTTCACCATCTATGAGGGACTGGCATGGCAGGCGTATCGCACCACGCAGCCGTCCCTCGTCTACACCCACGAGGGCGTGCCCTTCGTGGTCGCCTACGAGCGCCACTCGGCGCCGCCACCACCGTCGGAGACTCTCGCACCATGAATCGGTTCCAACGCCTATTTGCGAGTCGCTGGGGGCTGGTCGTGATCTTCGTCGTCTTCGCGGGTGCCTACCTCGGCGCTTCGGGCGAGCGATTGCGCCAGCACTCGCTCTACAACCATTTCGTCTACCTGGCCGAAGGGTGGCTCAAGGGCCGCCTCGACATGCCGGTGCCGCCGCCCAACGAAAACGACTGGGCGCGTGTCGAGGTCCTGCACCTCAAGGACGGCCGCACCCTCAAGGGCATGTTCGGCAAAACCGGCCCCATCGATCGCTTCTATCCCTTGCGCGGTCCCTCGCTGACCATCGACAACGATCAAATCGCCTCGCGTTCGGACATTCGCTACGTTTCGTTTCCGCCATTTCCTGCAGTCCTCATGCTGCCCGGCGTGGCAGTGGCGCACCTCAAGTTCAACGACATCCTGTTCACCGCGCTTTGGGCCGCTCTCAATCCCGTCCTGCTGTTCTTGCTACTGCGGCGGCTCAGGGAGCGCGGCTATTCGAAACGCAGCGTGGGAGACGACTTGTGGCTGACCGTCATGTTCGGCGTGGGGTCGGTCTACTATTTCTCATCTGTCATTGGTCAGGTGTGGTTCACCGCGCATGTGGTTGCCGTGACCTGCGTGATTGGCTATGCCTGGGCCAGCCTCGATGCGGTTCATCCCGTGCTGGCCGGGCTGTGCGTGGGGCTGGGCTACGCCACGCGCACCCCGCTTGGATTCATGGTTCCGTTCTTCGTGCTTGAAGCCGTGCGCGCGACCGGCGGCTGGGAACGATTGCGCAAACTACGCAGCGAGGGGCTTCCACCCGGGCTTTTGTCCAAGCTGATTCGCTTTGCCATTCCCTCCGGCGCCATCCTGGCAGTGTTGTTGGTACACAACTACCTGCGCTTCGACCAGTTCACCGAGTTCGGGCACAAGTACCTCAACATCGGCTGGCAAGATCGCATGCAGCGCTTTGGCCTCTTCAACTACCACTTCTTGTCGCGCAATCTCACCTGCGCGCTCTTGCTTCTGCCGCGCATCTTGACCCAATACCCCTTCATCAAAGTCAGCGAGCACGGCATGTCGATGCTGTTGACCACGCCCGTCCTGGGCTACACGGCGGCACCGGCCGAGCGCAGCCCGCTTGCCCGCGGCCTGTGGTTATCCATCCTTGCGACTGCGCTGCCGGCGCTGCTGTACCAGAATTCGGGCTTTCTGCAGTTCGGCTACCGCTTCAGCCTCGACTACATCGTCTTCCTCGTCATTCTGCTGGCGGTGGGTGGACGGAAGTTCACCTGGCTGTTCAAGGCGCTGGTCATCTTCGGCGTCGCACTGAACCTGTTCGGCGCCATCACCTTCGATCGCTTTGGCGGGGTCTTCGCCTACAGCGATACCTTCTTCCCGCACGGGAACAACTAGCCCGTTCAGGGGCGGGGCAACCTTATTCTGGCTGTTGACGGCGACTGGCTTTACCCTAGGCCTAGGTCAAGCCATGCGAACCCAGCTATCACGCGTCAGGATCTTGTGTGTGGCGCTTCTCCTCGGCGGTTGTGCCACGAAGGCCCCGCCCAAGGTAGCGCCGAAGATTGAGCCGGCGCTGCCGGCGCCGCGCGTGGAAAAGATGCGCGAGCCGCTTGAAGTGACCCCGCTCGAACTTCACTTTTCCGGGCTGCGGGGCGCGACCAAGGCCAGTGAGTCGGTGGCGGTTAAGAACACCGGTAGCGAAGCGGTGCAGGTTTCCGATATCCGCGTGGTGGGGGCCAACGCGGCCACGTTCAAGATCGTCAACGTACCGCTTTTGCCCGTCGTGCTGTCGCCTGCTTCGTCCTTCTCCTTCTCCGTCGGATTCGAGCCCGGTGCCGACGCCGAGCCCGGCGTCCACCACGGCCGCGTTCGCATCGTGCGCAGCGAAGACGACGATGGGCCACCGTGCGATCTTACGGGGCTCGTGACCAAGGGAAAGGATGTGGCCGACGAGCCAACCTTGCAGCAGATTCTCGAGGCCCTTGGCTACGACGTGGACGTTGGCGCGACTTCGCTGGTTCTGCCGGCAGGGGTCGCGGGTGACGAGGTCAAGGCACCCCTCTTCAAGCGCGCCAAACCAGGCAGTGTGGGGTTCTATCTCATCGCCCGCTACACCAAGGACGAGGAAACGTCGTTCGGCACCTACGCCATCGAGGCAGGCAAGCCAGTGAGCAAGGACATCGGTAGCGCGGCCAAGGGGCACCACCAAACCCTCAATCCTGAACTGGAAGGTGACAGCCAGACCAGCTTCGATCCTGGTGAAGCCGCGTTCGGACTCTTCCTCAAGACCGGCAAACGCACCTTCTATTCCGACGACAGTCTGAACCCTGGCGCGCAAAAGCATGTGGCCAAGGTTTTTCCCTTGCGCAGCCGTGGACGCACGCCCGTGCAGGACGCCTACGTCGTCGCCTTCGACGAGGACGGCAACGGCGACTTCCAGGATCACGTGTTCATGTTGTGGAACGTGAAGCCCGCCCAGTAGAGGTTCTTGGCAAAACTTCGGCGCGCGGCGAAGTTGTGCTAGCCATAGATGGATAGCCATGACTCAAGTGCCGCCTAGGCCGCCGCGCAAGAGGCCCCGCACCATCGCGGTCGAAGGTCCCATCGGCGCGGGCAAGTCCAGCTTGGCTGAACTCCTCGCGGCAGAGCTGGGCGCGCGGCTGGTCTGCGAGAATCCAGGGGAGAATCCGTTTCTCGCTTCGTTCTACAAGGATCCCAGGCGTTTTGCCCTTTCGACCCAGCTCTTCTTTCTGCTGCAGCGTTATGGCCAGCAATCCGAATTCTTGCAGGGCGGTCTCTTCGAACAGGGTGGCGTGGTGTCGGATTATCTGTTCGCCAAGGATCGCCTGTTCGCCACGCTGACCTTGTCGGCCGAGGAGCTCGCGCTCTACGACCGCGTCTACCAGGCCCTGCGGCCGCGCGTGGCGACCCCTGACCTGGTCGTGTATTTGCAGGCGCGCACCGAGGTGCTGCTGGCTCGCATCGACAAGCGCGGGCGCCCCGAGGAAAAAACCATTCGTCCCGACTACCTGCGCGAGGTGGCGCGCGCCTATGCCGATTTCTTCTTCAGCTACGGCGATGGTCCCTTGCTTATCGTCGACGCATCGGAGATCGACTTCGTGAACGACAAGGAAGATCGCGCGGCCCTACTCGAGGTGATTGACAAAACCCACGTCGGCATCAACCACTGGAGCCGCAGGTAACAGTGGGCCGAAGGCCGACAGCCCCTGCTACAATCAGCGCTGTCATGGCAACGACGAAGAAACTAACCAGCACGGCGCTGCGCGAGCGCAAGGGCAGGGGCGAGAAGATCGCGGTGGTGACGGCCTACGACGTGGCCTTCGCGCGGCTGGCGGATCGCGCGGGCGTGGACATCGTGCTGGTGGGCGACAGCCTGGGCATGGTGGTGCAGGGACTGCCCAACACCCTGCCGGTCACGCTCGACGAGATGATCTACCACTGCCGGATCGTGGCGCGTGGCGTGCAGCATGCGCAGGTGGTTGCCGACATGCCTTTTCTTAGCTACCAAGCATCGATCGAGGATGGCGTGCGGGCCGCTGGCCGGCTGCTCAAGGAGGGTGCGGCGGAGGCCGTGAAGCTGGAAGGCGGTGAAGAGGCGACCGAACTCGTCGCGCGACTGGTGTCCGTGGGCATTCCGGTCATGGGGCACGTGGGCATGACACCGCAGTCCGTGCACAAGTTTGGCGGATTCAAAATCCAAGGGCGCAGCGACGAGCAGGCCCAGTCCATCCTTGCTGGCGCTCGCGCCTTGGCCAACGCTGGCGCTTACGCCATCGTCGTCGAGAACGTACCCGCGGGCCTGGCGGCGGCCATCACGCAAGCGATTCCGGTTCCCACCATCGGCATCGGTGCTGGTCCGTCCTGCGATGGGCAGGTGTTGGTCATGCACGACCTGCTTGGACTCGATCCCGACTGGTCACCACGCTTTGCCCGTCGCTATGCCGAGCTAGGCCAGGCAACCGTGGCGGCATTCTCCGCCTACGTCGCCGACGTGCGCTCCGGCGCCTTCCCGTCCGACAAGGAATCGGCGAAATAGCGTGATCTGTAGGGGCGATTCATGAATCGCCCCTACCCCTACCCGCGCACGGGCACGGCGCGAATAGCGGCCTTGCCGTCCTTCTCGTAGACCGTGAACTGAGCTGACTTGCAGCCGTGCTTGGCCACGAGTTGCTGGCGATTGCTTTGCAGCTTGGCTACGAATTTTTCGAGCGAAAGGCCCACGATGGATTCGCCGCACCTCTGCCGAAGAGCCAGATAGTCCTCGAACACCTGGGTGAAGTGCGTCTGGTCAGGATCTGCCCCGCCGCCGGAATGCCTGCCCGGGGCTGGCGGTGGCAATGGCTCATGCGCCGTGTGTGGCCTGGCCAGGGGTGGAGGCAGTGGCCGTGGGGGCGGCGGTGCGTGATGGGGCGTCGAGGAAGGGGGAGGGGGTGTCGGCGGCGCCAGGAATGGGGCTGGTGGTGAGGGCGCCGTGAAAGGGGCGGCCGGCGGCGCCGCGGGGATGGCTGGCGGTCCCCCACCCAAGGCAGGGGCTGAACGGGGCGTTCCAAACAACGAGGCGGCCATGGCGGCCGGCGCTGGCACCGCTGTTTTGGCAGGGATCGCGGTGCTCGAAACGTCAAAGGATTTTCCGTCGGCGGAAGCGGCCTTGGGATCGAGAATCGCCGAGATGTCCTTCTTGGCGGTTTCGCTCTTGGGCAGTGGCGCGTGTGTGAAATGCTCGATGGCCGCGTTGATGTCGCGGGCGATTCCGCCCAGCTTTCCACCGTATTTCGTATCTTCGATCTTGTGCAATTCCTGCTTGGCCAGGCTGTGTACCTCGGCGCGCAGGTGTCTGAGCGGGTTCTCGATTTCCATGCGCTGGAGAAAGAGCCCGATGGCGATGATGGCGATGATGCCGCCACCAAGAGGCAGCCATGGGAACTTCCCCCACTTGAGATCGTCCGAGGACGTACTCGAAAGCAGGGCCCAGGGGTCGGATTCCGGGGACTTCTTGGTCATCAGGACGTAATACGCATGCTGCTCGGACGCCTCGCCGGTGAAGGGCGCGGCGACGGTCAATAGACGCTCGTTGCCCATGTACAGTGGCAAGGCACGGGTGCGTTTGTGGCTGGCGATCTCAGACGCATGTTCCTCGATGACCTCCGGAAGTTGTGTGAGCAGCGCCTCGGGCAGCGTCGAGGACAGCACGTCCTTGCGCAGGACGATGGCCACCTCAACGCCCAGGTTGCGCTTCCACATTTCCGCCAGGCGCTTGCCGGTCTCGACCGCGACCACCAAGACGCCCACGATGCGGTCGTGCGATTTGGAAAGCACGGGCGCGGCGCCGATGCGGCGGAGACGGTTGCCTGCGCCCCACACGTCGTCGGAAAGGTAGCCGCGAAGGGCGTCGGAAACGACCTCTGCCCCGGCGATGGACTCACCAAATTCGCCCTCGTCGTCGCCGACCCGTGCCACAACACGCCCTTTGCCGTCCACGGCGATGATCGATTCGGCGCCGATAGCCTGGCGATCAGGGACCAGTTCGCGCAGACGATTGCGCACGGTTTCGTGCAGTGGGCGCAATTCACTCGACCCGCGCGTGGCCGCATCCAAGGCGTCGATCAGCTTGCCATCGGTGCCCAGCTTGGAGACGTAGTCGATCCAGCGGCGAGCGTCGTTCTTGAGCAGTTGTTCGGCCGCATATTGGGCGCGATCCATGCGCTGGCCTTCCAGCTGTTCGATGCGGCGATCGGCCGGGCGCGGCGCCACGAAGGCCGCTGTGACAGCCACGCCGGCCAGAAGTCCTACGAGAACGAACCAGATTTTGGAGAGGAACATCGCTAGCTTCTCCCTACTCCGCGGTTTCTTTGGCGGAAGACGCGCCCTGAACCTTGACCGTGAGATCCAGGCCCCGTGCTGGCACGTCGATGTCCTGCTCGTGGACCCAGGCCCCGTTGCTCCACACCTTCAGGGTTGCGTGACCCTCGGGAACATCGGAGAGCTTGAACCCGCCCTTGTCTTCGACGATCGCGAAGAGCGGCGAACTGGTCACGATCACCGAGACAGCGATATGCGGGTACTCGGTGCAGCGTACGAGATACTCACCCGCGGTGGCGAAACGTTGCTTGCGAACGGTGCCTGAACTCAAACGCTCGGGAGCCATCACCTGGGGTTGTCCGGGCGTCGACAGGTCGTGCGCAACCTTGTCCGAATTCTTGAATTCGACGACCGTGCCTTCACTCACCACCAGCGCGGCCGGGTTGGCTTGCAGACCCGAGATCTCGACGGATACGCTCTTGGGCGGGATGGCCTGAAACTGCGGGCCGACCAGCACCACCACGGTTCCGCCGCGCAGGTTCGCGTGTTGCATGGCCACGTTGGTGTTCTCGACGCGCCAGTGGCCGAGAAAGCGCCGTCCCACTTTCAACTCAGCGGGAAGGCTGATTGTCCCCTTGACGGTTGCGGCCATGGCCAACCCTTGCCATGCGAAACCCGCCGCGAGAGCAGCGAGGGCGAGCGATGTGTGGCGAATTCTGGGATGTGTCATCCGGCAAGGCCTCCTGGGAAACTACGTCTGGTATGCTCGGCGGCCCCATGACAACGACAGCGTCCAAGAGCCTTGAGACTTTCGCCAATCCCAACCCGGATCGGGACTATGTCATTCGCTTCGAGTGTCCCGAATTCACTTGTCTGTGTCCGAAAACTGGCCAGCCGGATTTCGCGACGATTCGCGTGGAATACGTTCCGGATGGACTTTGCGTGGAGCTGAAATCGTGGAAGCTCTACCTCTGGTCGTACCGCAACGAGGGAGCGTTTCACGAGGCTGTCACCAACAGGATTCTGGACGATCTGGTCGCCGCGACCCATCCGCGGCGAGCCCGTGTGGAGGGAGATTTCAAGGTTCGTGGCGGCATTCACACCGTGGTGATCGCCGACTATCCAGGCGGCAAGGGGTAGTCGACAGCCGGCTATTGGCTGCCCTAGCAGACTGTCGACACCATGTCCGAACATCAGCCCTTGTTCTGAATCACCGCGAGCGTCACGCGGGTTTCGCCAAGGAGGTCGCGGGCGCCGGGGATGCGAACCGCGGTTTCGTCGCGGTCGATCTGCTTGTCGAGGGCGTCGAGGACTTCCTTGTTGTTCTTGTTGGCTAGGCGCACCAGCGACTGGAGGATGGCTTGGTGAACGGGGAAACGATCCGGGGTCAGGCTGGCCACCGGCTTGAGGGCGCCGAGCAGGAGCGGTATGCCTTGCTTCGCGTTGCCCGAGAACCCGATCCAGAAGGCGGCCTTCTCGGCGCGGGTCCACGACGGATCGGCAAGGTGCTTGCCGTAGCATTCGATCTTGTCGCCGCACTCCTTGGCGACCTGCATGCGGTCGAGGGCTTCTCCGAACATGCCCTGAACTTCCTTCTCCTTGTCGGCCAAGGCTTTGAACTCATCGTAGTTTTCGGGACCCGCGATGCGCGCCAGGTCGATGGCCGCGTTGGCGCGAAGATCGGACGCCTTCTGGCCCTGAACCACGACATAGCCGGACTTTGCTGTTTCCATCAGGATGGGAACAGCGCGCCTGTCGCCTGACAGATAGATTCCGTCCTCGGCCGCAGAGCGCGTTGGGGCGTCCGCTTTCTTGTCCCTTAGAGTATTGAGCAGCACGTCCACGGCGTCCTTGGTTCCGATGAAACCAAGCGAGATCAGGATGGACTTGTGCTCGCCTGACTTGGCCGGGATCTTGAGGCGCGCCGCGAGCGCGGGCACCGCCTTGGCGGCGCGCAAGTCCCCGAGCAGCATAGCGGCCTTGAAAGGCACGATGCCAGGGCTGTACTTTTCGAAATTGAGGGCTCTCGCCATCTCATTGATTTCGGCATTCTTCTCATTGAGCAGTTCGATAAGTGGCGCCACGGCGGGTTCGCCCATACGCACGAGGCCGAGACGGCATTCCTGGAAGATATTGGCACCTCGGCCGGTCATGAACATGCCCTTGATGAGAGCCGGAATCGCGGCAGGGTCACGCAGTTCAGCCAGGCCCAGGGCGGACTTCTGGTTGAGCAGGAAGTCCTGTTCGTCGGCGGAGGTGGTGAGAATCTTCGCCAGCGTCGGTACTGCGCGCTTGTCACCGATCTTGACCAGGGCGCGAATGGACGCCAGTCGCACGCCGTTGGCGCGCGACTTGATGGGGAGTGGGTGCTCGACCGCCTTGATGAGCGAGGGCACGGCCTCGACGGCCTTCTCCTTCAGCTCGCCTAGCGCACCGGCCGCGACGATGGCGCGGTCAAAGTCGTCTTCCGTGAAATCCATGGCCTCGACGAACAGAGGAATCGTGCTCGTGTCCTTGTAGCGGACCAGCGCGTCCATGTGTTCGGGCTTCTTGGTTTCTTTGTACAGATCGACGAGGTAGGGCAGCGCGGGCCTTGCACGATCCACGCCCATGCGCGCGAGTTGGTTCAGTGCTTCTTGTTGTTCACGTACGTTCTTGAGCTTCTTCGCCCAGGTCATCGGATCGTTGGGATCTCCGGTACATGCTCCCGCGAATGAACCAGCGATCATGGACAGTACGGCTAGCGTTCGGATCTGCATCTAGGCACCTCCCCAAAGAAAGGAAACTCCACATAAACCTGCGGCCGACCCCTGATGGAGCCGGCCGCGACGAGACAGTCTGAGCGGCAGCCAGGCGCCCCGAAGGAACCTCCCGGCCGTCTGCTACTCGGCGGCTGGCGCCGCGGCGCCTCCCTTGGGCTTGGGACGAACCGCGAAGTTCACGTTCTGGTAGCCCGCCGCAGCCGCGGAGAACATCACCTTGCGCAGCATCTTGAATTCGACGGCCTTGTCGGACTGGATGATGCACACGCCTTTGAAGTCCTCGGTCGGGTGAAGCAGTTTGTAGTTGTTCTTGGCCGTGACGAGTTCGTCGTGCAGTTCGGTGATTTTCATGTCACCGGTGGCGGAGTCCTTCATTAGGTCTTCGCCTGTGGCAACTTGCCGACCGTCCAGAGTCACAACGTCCTTGGTCACGCCGATGACCGGGGCGCGTTCGAGTTCGCTCCAGTTGTGGGCGTCGGGCAGGGTGATGTTCTTCTGGATGAACAGGATCTCGCCGTTGGCCTGGAAGGTCATGAGGAGAAAGATGACGAGAACCGTCATCATGTCGATGTAGGCCACGAGGTTGAGACCGGCGGCGGTGCTCTTTCGCCCGCCGTGGCCCAGTTTCATCTTGGCCACCTCGAGTTTGATGGACTGATAAAGATGCGCCTTAGGTGCTTCCATTGGCATGGTCGGGTCTCCCTAGATTCCTGCCGCGCCGCTGTCGATGAGCGAAATATCCGGGAATCTCGCCTCCAGCGCAGTATCCATCGTTCGAACCAGGGTCTCGAACTTGATGGTGTCTTCCGATGCCACCTGAGCGTCGTTCTTGTCAGGGTGGCTTTCCTTGGCCTTCTTCAGTTCAGCCGCGAGGCGTTCGAAGTCGTAGTCACTGCCCTTCTTGGGTAGCGGCGTCTGATCCGGGCCTACGACCAGATTGAATCCTTCTTGGTTCACCAGCACCACGATCTTGACCTGCAACTCAGGTGGAGTTTCTTCGCCGGCCTGACCTTGGCCCTTTTGCTGGGCCTGCAGGCGCGCGAGCTGAGTCCAGACCGCGGTGATGAGAAGGAATGCGACCATGCAAGTGAGCAGGTCGATGTAGGGGACGAGGTTGAGTTCGGCATTGAGTGGTTTCTTACCACCCTTGCCGCCTGTATCGACTGATACGCTCATGGATTTGCTCCCATCCGGGGGCGGCGGTCGCCGCCCCAATGTTGTTGCGTCGGCTAGTGACGGCCGCCGTCGCGGCCCATGACGACGAGGTTGAGAGCCTCGACGGAAGACTGGTTGACACCGTCGAGGATGTGCTGGGTCTTGCCGTTGAGCACGGCGTAAGCCGCCAGGCCCAAGATACCGGTGCCAAGACCGAAAGCCGTGCAGTTCATGGCCTCGGAAATACCCTTGGAGAGCATGGTGGCCTTCATCGAGGGGTCGACGCCAGCGACTGACGCGAAGGACTTGATGAGGCCCGTGATGGTGCCGAGAAGGCCGGCCAGGGTGGCGAGGTTTCCGAGCATGGCCAGGTAGCCGGTCCGCTTCTCGATCTTCGGTAACTCACGCAGAGCCTCTTCGTCCATCGACTGCTGGATCTCGTGTTCGGCGCCGCCCTGCTCGGCCTTGCGCAGGCCGGCCGCAATGATCTTGGTCACGCCAGTCGGCGTGGCATCGCAGCTCGAGATGGCGCCGCGAAGATTGCCCGCGACGATCTGGGACTTGACCATGGACATAAGTTGCTCGACGTTAATCTTCGACTTGGCGAGATACATCGAGCGCTCAAGGATAATGTAGATGGTGATGATGCAGAGAATGAGAATCGGGTACATTCCCCAGCCGCCCTCTTTGAAAGCTTCAAGCATAGCGTGATCTCCTTTTCCTTAGCGAAGCGTGTTTCGAGTCTGGTTGATGGTTACCCGTGCTTCGCGGCCTTGGCGCCGGCGACGAGGTTCACCACGTTTTTCTTCATTTCAGCGATATCGTCGAGAATGTTTTGGGTCTTGCCGTTCAGCCAGGCGAAGGCCGCCAGACCGATGATGCCGGTGCCGAGACCGAAAGCGGTGCAGTTCATGGCCTCGGAGATGCCTTTGGAGAGTAGGGTTGCCTTCTGCGACGGGTCGACACCCGCGACGCCGGCGAAGGACTTGATGAGGCCGGTGATAGTGCCGAGGAGGCCGGCGAGGGTAGCCAGGTTGCCGAGCATGGCCAGGTAGCCAGTTCGCTTCTCGACCATCGGCAACTCACGCAACGACGCCTCTTCCATGGCCGCCACGATCTCGGGCTCGGAACGGTTGGCGCGCATGAGGCCGGTCTGGACGATCCGGGTAAGCGGCGTGGGGTTACCCGAGCAGACCTTGATCGCGCCCTGGATGTTGCCCTGGGAGATCTGCGATCGCAGAAGAGCGAGCAACTTGTCCTTGTCGATGACAGCCTTGCGCAGAACCACCGCGCGTTCGGTGATGATCGACACCGTGATCATTAGAAGAGTGAGGATCGGCCACATCCCCCACCCGCCTTCATGGAAGGCATCGGCCAATAGCTTCAGAACGGTCATGGTTTCCTCCTTCGGTCTTTTGTCGGTGATGCGGACAATGCTTTTCCAGCCACACGGACCACCGACCAACGAAAACAGAAAAGCGGGTTGGGAGCTAATAGAAGACTAGGTTCGCCCCGACGCCAATCGCCACACTCAAATAGGCTTAAACCACTGAAGTGCATTTCAAATGCCACAACGAAGAATTCTTGTCTAGCCTGGAATCTTAGGCCGTTGCGAGTTTGCTGGTTTCTAGAACCGGGGTTTTTTGCCCCAAGGCGGGGAGAAACGGTGCGGTTACGGTTCGATGCGTCGGGCGGAGCGCGCCCTCGGCCATGAACCTGTTTCTGTCGGCTGGACCGCGCGGAAGGATTGCGGTACGTGTAGAGGACCGTGGTAACGCGCGTTTTCGATTTGGCTATCCTGGTGCTTCTCGCGGTGGCGATCCTCATGCCCCGCCCCGATGTGAAGGTGAAGCCTGCGTTGTCGGAAGACTCGCCAGCGAGGCAGCGGATTGCGGAGCTGCAGGCCCAGCTCATGGCTACGCCGGAGGATTCCGCCACGGCACTTGAGCTGGCGGGGGTGTTCATGGATGTCGGCCACCCCGAGTGGGCACTGTCCACGCTGGACTCGGTGCTGGCTGCCCACCCCGACGACCACCGCATCCACCTCGCGCGCAGCCTGGCCTTCGTCGATCATTTCGAGGCTGGCTATGCCTACGGCGAGGCGATGCGTGCCTTGACGTTATGCGAAGGCGGTTCGATCGTCGCTTGCGACGAGGCCGAACACGGCCGCATGGTCATCCTCAAGAGCACGCTCGACCGCATCAAGAACATGGACATGCGGCGCGATCCGAACTCCGCCAAGGATCAGATCATCAAAGGGTTGCGCTCGACCTTCGTGCCCAAGAAGAGGGCTGACAAGCCCGCTTCGGAGAAGGCTCCGCCCGCACCGGCCAGGTAGAGATCCGACTTCGAAAAAGGTGCCCTGCCTTACGATATTCCTATTGCGCAATTGTGCGTATTCAGGGATATCTAGAAGTGATCGCGAAACTTCACGAGTTGCTCGCGATGAGAATGGAAGCAGTTCATGGGCATGGCCGTCGTCGGTTCTCCTCGGCATTCTAGGGTTGTCAGGTATCAATCAGTCGCAGTCGCGGCGATTTTGTTTCTTGGAACAGTTGTCGCGAATGGATCGGCATACGGGAAAAGTCGTATCACTTTTCCGTATTCGCCGTGCACCGAGCGGAGCACGCTTCCTGGCTGCGTGACCAAGCGGCTTGGTACTGAGACTCAGCCCTACACGCCGAAGAGCTATCCCGACCACGGCCTCGACGACACCATGACCGAGCAGGGCCGCCATGCCCGCGGTTTTTACATCACGCCGATGTACCTGCACGGGCTCGGCCCCGTGCGCACGGCCGCGGCCATGAAGCGTGGCAACCTCGACGCCGTGGTCGTCGACATGAAGGACGATCTTGGCCACCTGACCTATCCGTCGAAGATTCCGCTCGGGCAGAAACAGATCAATGTCCTCATCAAAGATCCCTCGGCCATGGTGAAGGCGTTTCACGAGCAAGGGATGTACGTCATTGCCCGTATCGTCTCGTTCAAGGACAGTCGGCTGCCCTACGTGCGTCCCGATCTGGCCGTGCGCATCGGTGCCCACGCCGAGCGCCTTTATTCCGTCGGCGAAAACTGGCTCGATGCCTATTCGCCCGAGGTCCAGGACTACCTGATCGATATCGCCCTCGAACTCCAGTCTTTTGGCTTCGATGAAATCCAGTTCGACTACATGCGATTTCCCCGTGGCTATCCCTCGTCGCACGGCACTTGGCTGCACGCGGGCGATAAGCCCGGCTCGCATGCAGACGTGATCGCCGGTTTCTTGGAGAGAGTCGATCGCGCCCTCACCCTTCCGATTTCCGCCGACGTGTTCGGCCTGACCACGCTGGTCGACGGCGATCCGCGCGGCCTTGGGCAATACATCGAACGCATGGCCAAGTTCATCGAGGCCATTTCGCCCATGATGTACGCCAACGGCATGGATACTTATTTCCGAGGCGGCCGCATCACACCGCACGTGATCGATCTCATCCAGTGCGGCCTGCAGCGCGGGCGGCACAAGGCCAAGGACATCGTGCTTCGGCCCTATCTGCAGGGCTACGCCAACGGCGTGGAGCACATGTGGGGACCTGATTTCGTCGCCGAACAAGTGCTGGCAGCCGAGCGTGCGGGCAGCGACGGATTCCTGTTCTGGAACCCCACCATGCGCAACGAGGTCGCCATGAATGGCTTGCGCGGTCTTGCCGCGCACAAATCGGGCAAGGCGGTCGCCTTGCTCCAGCACCGGCCCGAGCAGATCAAGGCGCCGTGGTGTCCGCAGAGCGGAAACGTCTTCGGCACCGCCGCGGAGCGGGACAAGCGCGACAAGAAGGCGAAAGGCGCGCGCGCCGCCAGGGTCGAGGGTCCGCGCAAGAACGCGTCGGTACTTTGCGCGGGGGCCTGCTCCGCTGCGCCGTGAGGTTGGCGCGAGGTTTGTCGGGGCGTGCGGACCATCGGGTTTGCAATCGTCGCCCTTCTCCCTAATATTGCGTGTCGGGGGAGCCATGGTGGCTGAGAGGCGCCGCACGGCGCGACCCCTTGAACCTGATCCGGGCAATACCGGCGTAGGGAGGATCTAACAGTGACAAGCGACAATTCCAGCGCCGGGCTTTCGCCTGACAAGGTGGCGTATCCCGGATCGCGCAAAGTGTATCTCGAAGCAGACGGCATCCGCGTTCCCGTGCGCGAGATCAGCCTCGGCGGAGGCGAGCCTCCAGTTCGCGTCTACGACACCACCGGCCCGCAGGGCTGCGATGTGCACCACGGCCTGCCCAAGCTGCGGGCACCGTGGGTGGCTCGTCGATGCGCGCGGGGAGATAGCAATTTCTCCCAGATGCACTGCGCGCGGCGGGGCGAGCTCACCGAGGAGATGCGCTTCGTGGCCTTGCGCGAAGGGGTGGCGGCGGAATTCGTACGCGACGAGATCGGCGCTGGCCGCGCCATCCTGCCGGCCAACATCCGCCATCCCGAGCTTGAACCGATGATCATCGGCCGCAACTTCCTGGTGAAGGTGAACGCCAACATCGGCAACTCGGCGCTTTCATCTTCGCTCGCCGAAGAGGTTGAAAAGCTTCAGTGGGCCACGCGCTGGGGCGCCGACGCGGTCATGGATTTGTCAACGGGTACGAAGATTCGCGAGACGCGCGAGGGGATCTTGCGCAACGCCGCCGTTCCCATCGGCACCGTGCCCATCTACGAATGCCTGGAGAAGGTCGGCGGGTGCATCGAAGACCTCAGCATCGAACTCTTTCTGCAAACCATTGCCGAGCAAGCCGAGCAAGGCGTGGACTACTTCACCATCCATGCTGGTCTCAGGCGCGCGCACGTGCCGCTCACCGCCCGGCGCACCGCTGGCATCGTGTCGCGCGGCGGCTCCATCATGGCCAAGTGGTGCCTTGTCCACGAGCAGGAGAGTTTTCTATTCACGCACTTCGAGGCCCTGTGCGAGGTCGCGAAGAAATACGATGTGGCGTTCTCACTCGGCGACGGTCTGCGGCCGGGGTCGCTGGCCGACGCCAACGACGCCGCCCAGTTCGCCGAACTCGACACCCTCGGCGAGCTGACAAAAATCGCCTGGAAGCACGACGTGCAGGTCATGATCGAAGGCCCGGGGCACGTCCCGCTCGATCGCATCAAGGAGAACGTGGACCGGCAGATCGCCGCCTGTCATGGCGCTCCTTTCTATACGCTCGGTCCGGTGGTTACCGACATCGCGCCTGGCTACGACCACATCACGTCTGCCATCGGTGCGACCCTGATTGGGTGGTACGGCACCGCCATGCTCTGCTACGTCACACCGAAGGAACACCTTGGGCTGCCCAATCGCGAGGATGTCAAGGCCGGCGTCATCGCGTACAAGATCGCCGCCCACGCCGCCGACGTGGCCAAGGGACACCCAGGCGCGCGCCTGCGCGACGACGCCATGTCGCGGGCGCGCTTCGCGTTTCGCTGGGAAGACCAGTTCAACCTCTCTCTCGACCCGCCGACCGCGCGCAGCTATCATGATGATTCGTTGCCGGCCGACGTCGCTCGCGAGTCGCACTTTTGTTCGATGTGTGGGCCGGCCTTTTGTGCCATGAAGATCACCAAGGACATACGCGACGGCGCGCAGTCGACGCAGGGGAGCGTTTGCGCGGCGCAAGCCGAGGAATGCGCGGGGGTCGCGCGCAAGCAAACCGGAGACATCCCTCGGCCCACGGCCGCCGGGGGCGGATATCAGCCGGAGGTCAAGAAATGAAAGCGTTCTCGGTCACCATCAAGTATTCGTTTGCCATCGCCGCGCTGGTCGTCGCCGGGCTCGGCAGCTTGTCTGCCTCGGCCGCAGACAGCGAAGCGGCCGGGCGAAGACACGCGGCCAAGGCCAACCAACTGGCGGCCAAGAACAAGTGCAAAGGCGCGGTGCCCGAATTCACCAAGGCCTACAAGTCGCTTAAGGATCCGGCGATCCTTTTCAACCGCGCCGAGTGCCAGCGCAAGCTCGGCAACAATGCCGATGCCTTGAAGGACTATGAGCAGTTCCTGGCCGACATGCCCACCGCGCCCAACCGCGCCAGCGTCGAATTGCGCATGGCTTCCATGCGGGAAGCAGCGAAAGCCGAACCACCCGCAGCGCCCGCCACGCCCGCGGCCAGCGTGTCGAACCAACCGGTGCTGGAAAAGACCAAACAAGCCGACAAGGCGCCCGAGGTCCCGGTTCATCGGGCCGAGAAATGGGCCGACTGATTCGAGCCGGTCACGCCTCGCGGAAGGCGCCGGGGCAGTGCGGGACCAAGGGACAGGCGTCGCAGTCCGGTTTGCGTGCTCGGCACACGCGCCGGCCGTGCCAGATGATTTGGTGGGAAAAGAGAATCCAGCGCGGGCGTGGGATGATCTCCATGAGGTCGCATTCGATGCGCTCGGCCGCCGTCGCGCGCGTGAGGCCGAGCCGTTGCGCTAGGCGCGTGACGTGGGTGTCGACCACAACGCCCTCGGCGATCCCGAACGCGGTGCCGAGTACCACGTTGGCGGTCTTGCGCGCGACGCCGGGGAGTTCAAGCAGCGATGCCATCGAACCGGGAACCTCCCCGCTCCATTTCTCGTCGAGAACGCGCGCGGCGCCGATCAGGTTCTTGGCCTTGTTGCGGAAGAAACCGGTGGAGCGAATGATGTTTTCAAGCACGGTTGGGGCTGCCTTGGCCATGGCGGCGGGGGTGGAGAAGCGCGCGAACAAGGCGGGCGTGACCTTGTTCACGCGTTCATCCGTGCACTGCGCGGAGAGAATCGTGGCGCAAAGAAGCTGGAAAGGGTCGTTGCGCACCAGCGCGCACTCGGCGCTAGGGTACAGGCGATCCAATTCCCGGAGGATCGCCGTGACCCGGCTGGGCAATGGGGGCCAGGCCTTTCGCGACGGCTTTCGCGTGGCCTTGGTGATCTTGCGCGCGCGGCGCGCTGACGCAGGCTGGCTGGGCATGGTCTGGATCTAGCACGCGCAATTCGGCATTTGCGGCCTTGCCCTAGTTGGGCTGTAATCGGTCCCTCATGGACGAAACTCCCGAAGAGCTCGCAGAGATACGGCGCGAGGCCGAGACCATCGACCCGCACAAGTACCGCCGCCGATACCGCACGATCATGGCCGTGCTCGCGGCGGCCTTTTGCACAGCCGTGGTCTGGGTCGCGATGCACATGGCGGTCGCCAGCCGCAACCCTTGCGAGCGCGTGCGCGACTACTTCTGCAAGAAGGCCCTGGACGTCACGAAGTGCAACAGCTACCAGGGCGTTTTCAAGGAATCGGTCGAGGACCAAAGCCCGAAAATGCGCGGCGTGATCCGCGATCAGTGCCTGACCAAGATCAACCGCATGAAGGACGAGGACGGGATCGCCGTCGAATGACGGCTTGAGAACGCAGAGAAGGAAGAGGTCGCCGAGCGCTACACGGCCTCTGCGACCTCTCTTGACCCTAGACGCTGAACGAGGATCCGCAGCCGCAGGTCGATTTGACGTTCGGGTTCGTGAATTTGAAGCCCGAACCTTGCACGCTCTCGACGTAGTCGATTTCCGTGCCCACCAGGTACATCAGGCTCATCTGGTCGCAAACCATGCGCACGCCCTGCGATTCGAAGGTCTGGTCGACGTCCTGGGCCTGATCGAAGAACAGATCGTAGGCGAATCCCGAGCAGCCGCCACCCATGACCTTGAGGCGCAGCCCGTAGCCGTCCTCGATCTTCTCTTCGGCGCGAATGGCTTTTACTTTTTCCGCGGCCCGAGCGGTCAGCTTGACCAGCTCCTGGGTTTCCTCGACCGCGGATGTTTGCTTGTTTTCTACGACTGCGGACATGCTGTCTCCTTCCAGACGAATTCTATCTTCAATCTTGGATGCCGGCCACCCCATCGGGGTTTCGTCTTAGAAAGGCTTGGTGGTTTCCGCGCGCCAGTCAGGCGTGCGCATGCTGGTGATATTCCAGACGCGCAGCACGTCGGTCTTGCCTTTGACCCGAACCGGCGTGAGGGCCGTGGCGTTGACCACCGATTGCACGCGGGCAAAAGTGGCTTCCGAAATCAGGATCTCGTTCGCCTTGGCCACGCTGCACAGCCTTGAAGCGGTGTTGACGGCGTCGCCGATTGCCGTGTACTGAAGCGCGCGCGAGCTGCCGATGGCGCCCGTGACCACGGTGCCGGTGTTGACGCCGACGCCAATCTTGATTTCTTCCTTGCCCTCGGCCGCGCGCGCGCGATTGAATTCCGCCAGCACCGCGATCATGTCGAGCGCGCATTCGACGGCCTTGATTTCGGCGCTCGGCAGCGCGACGGGCGCGCCGAACAGGGCCACGATCTCGTCGCCCACGAACTTGTCGAGCGTGCCTTCGTGCTTGAAGATGACGTCCACCATCAGCTCGAAATACTCGTTGAGCATGCGCACGATCTCCTGCGGCGCACGCTTCTCGCTCATGGCGGTAAAGCCCCGGATGTCGGAAAACAGCATGGTCACTTCGTTGAGCGCGCCGCCCTTTTCAAGCTGAAGATTACCGGCCACGACCTGTTCGACCAGGTTGGGCGAGAGCAAACGCTGGAACTGGGCACGCGTCTTGGCCTCGTGTTCGATCTTCAGCGCCAGCATGGCGTTGCGGATGGCCACCGCCGCTTGGTTGCCGATGCTGGCGAAGATCTGCAGGTCTTTTTCGCCGAAGGCATTGGTCGCCACCATCGAATCCAGGTGCATGATGCCGAGCAGTTGATCCTGGTGGATCAGCGGCACCGTCATGGTCGAGCGGATGCCCTGCATGATGATCGACCGCGCGCCCTGGAATCGGCTGTCGGCGCTGGCATCGGACGAAAGCACAGCCGTCTTGTGCTGGACCACCTCGGAGAGGATCGAACGCGAAAGCAGGATCTGCTCGTTGCGGCCGTCGCGCGTCTTGGCCACGCGCGGCTTGGGACCGTCGCTTTCCATGAGCAGGATCACCCCTCGGTCGGCGGGGATGAGCTCGAAGGCCTTCATGATGATCTTTTCCAGCAGACCGTCGATGTCGACCTCAAGTCCGATGGATCGCCCCAGTTCGTGGGCCAGGCGCAACTTCTCGTAGTCCGCGCGCAGCGACTCTACGTTTGTGATTTCCTTTTCGGGCAGGAATTCGGCGCTGGTCTGGACCTTCTGCTGGATGAAGGCGCCGTCGCTGGCCGCGGGCTGCTGGATGCTTACGTGCTGGGCGGCTTGCTGGGCTTGTGCCGAAATTTCGACGAAGATGAGCACGGTTCCGCCCAGCGTGATTTCGTCCCCATCCACGAACAGGTGGTCGCCTATCCGCTGATCCTTCATGAAGGATCCGTTGAGGCTGCCGAGGTCGCGGTAGAGGAATCGGCCGTCGGGCTGGCGGATGATTTGCGCGTGCTCCTTGGACACGATGCGGTCCAGGACCTGAACGGCGTTGTGCGGATGCCGGCCGATCGTGGTGACGGGCCCCAACTCGAACTCGCGGCGGTCTTCGCTGCTCTGAACGATAATCTTCGCCATGCCTAACCTTGGGATTCTATCACGCTGTCCACCCTACCAGTCGACCCGTGTCGCGTCGGACACCACTTTGGGCGAAAGCTCGAACTCGAAAGTCCTGTCGGGAATGGGAAAGTGCGCTCTGGCCTTGAAGCGAACTTCGAGACCAATCTCTTTCGGGCTGCGATAAAGGAATACCTTGGCCGCCTTGTCGTTGATGCCGGCCTTCTCCAGTTCCTTGGCGATGCTGGTCTTGATGTCGTCCATCATGGCTCTCGAGACGTCGGCGCCGCGCAGGTTGGCCTTGTAGAGAGCCGGGACATGGTCGTAGAGGATCCCTTTGGCCCGGGAAGACGCCGAGTAGACCGGCCACAGATAGACGAGAATGTAGGCGACAAGTCCCACGCCCCCTAGAAGCATGAAGGTAACCACATTGATCGATCGCGGTTTTCGATACTTCATGACAGCCCATTTTCAGGCGCCGCAGCGGCAGGTTCCCGTGCTTTTCCCAAGTTGCGCGCAAGTTGGTTGCGCATGCAGATGATTCCGATGGAGACCTGTATGGCGAAAGCAACGGCCTGTCCAACCAAGGTCGCCGCGACGATCATTTCCCAGCGCGCTTTGTCAGTCGCTCCGGGCGCGTCGGCGGCGAAGAAGTGGATAAACATGGCTTGAGAGGTGCCAAGGCCCTGGAAGGAGATGGGCAGCACGGTGACGAAATACACGATGGGCAGGCACAAGATGGCCTTGCCGATAGGAACTACGACGCCGAATCCGGCCAGGGAAGTCCACGTAAATATCATCAAGGTCAAGATGTGCGGAACGCGTACGGCCATCGATCGAAGGTGCCCGCCGACGCCCGCGGAAAGCAGGACATCGAAGATGGGCCGACTGACCAGCCAGCGGGGTTTGGCCGCCACCAGGACGATGTAAATCGCCAACCCGGCGTAGGCGACGAGAACGATAAGTTTGAGGATCGGGGCGACGTCGGTCGAAACGACGAGTCCGATGCTCGCCAGGACCAAAAGCATGAGAATGTTTATGCCCATGATCAGGAGCACGGCTGCGGTTCCGCGCAAGACGGGTACACCTCGCGAGCGGTTGACGAAATACACGATGGCTCCCTGCCCAACCGTGTAGTTGACCAACGCCAGCAGGTAGGTCGCACCGCGCACCACCAGCACCTCCCGGTACGAGAGCGGAGCGACGAACCACCCAAAGGTCTTCTTAATGGCAAACGAGTCGGCCAGGTAGACCGCGACTACCAGGATTGCGTTGGCTGGAATGGCCCACCATCTCGCCGTGTAGATTGCCTTTCCAACTTCGGCGATGTCGATCTTCCGGAAGAGATAGACCAGGATGGCGATAGTCACAACCCAGCCCAGGATGGGCCCAATCTTCTTGCGCATAGACTGTCCACTATCGCATGAATCGCGGGTCGGTTCTGCTTTGGCGCAGGGTACACGACCTGCTTGTGTATTCGTCACACCGGGGTGACACTGAAGGGCTGGAACATGACTCAAGCTGCTGAGGACAGTCGAACCGCTGCTCCAGCCTCTGCCCGTCCTCCATCGGCCGAGCCGCCCTGGGGCCTGGCCTTCTATCTGTTCGCGGAACCGTTTTGCATCGGCAAGGTCGTGGTGGACCTTTCGACAGGTGGTGGACCAGGTGCGGAAATGCTGCGCAAGGCAGGGGCGGTGGACGTCCTTTTTCCGGCCAGACCGGGCTTGCCCCTGCCATTTCCAGACGGCGGCGCGGATCTCGTGATCTGCGCCCTGACCGCGGCCGAGGTTACGGATGATCGCCAGCGTGCGGCCTTGTTCGCCGAGATCCGTCGCGTCTTGCGCCGCGACGGCATGTGCGTGGTTCGCGCGGTGGCGGCCGCGCTGGAGAATGCCGCGGTCGGCGTGTCGTTGCTGGCCGTGCTGGCCGACATGGCGCTCGAGCACTTCGCGACCGTGGACATCGTCGAGGAAACGCCCTTTCGCGCGGTGTCGTACTTCATCCCTGGCAGTGACGATCTGGCGGTCAGCGAGGCCATGTCCAAGGTGGGCGGCAAGCCCTCTCACCTCATCGCCTTGTGTACCGCGGCTGCCGAGCGTACCTGGCGCCTTTCCGAGAGTCTTCTCGTTCCCACCGGCCCAGGGGAAGGCGGGGAGGCCGGAGAAGGCGAACTGGCGGCGTGGCGGGCCGAGGTCGAGCGCCTGACGGCTGCCAATGTGGCCATCGCGCGCGAAAGGGACGAACTGCGCGAGCGGCAGATGATGCTGCAAGATCGCGCCGAGCGGCTCGGCCGGACCGTCGCAACCATGCGCAAGGATGTGGAGCGCTACCTGCGCCAGATCGGCGACGACGCGGCAGCGCGAGAGTTGCTGACCCTGGAGCGGGATCAACTGCGGCGCAAGATCGCCACGCTGGAGGGCGATGTCGAGGCCGCGAATCGCGAAATCGACAAGCAGAAGTCGAGCGTGCAGGCGCTGCGCAAGGAAGTGGCGCGGCTACGGGCGGCGCGAGGTAACCCGGCGGGCTCTGGCCGCGAACCGACGTAGTCCGGCCCGGCGGGCCAGCAGCGCGAGAGCAAGCAGAAGGACCGCGACGGTTGCCGAGGCGCTGGCTGTGCCGCCACCCAGACTGCAGCCGCCGTGCTTCTCGGACGTTTGAATGGCGGCGTCCACCGTGGGAAGGGGTGGCCGGACCAGTCCAGCGGCATCGAAGCCCGGAACGATTGCGACCCCGCTGTCGACATCACTCGGTGGGGGCAGAGGCCCGACGGATCCTCCACCCGACGGGGCATCCCCGCTGTCGGTCGCCGCCAGATCCGGCGCGCCAGCGTCGGGTAGAGCGGCGAACGGGCCGGGCTTGGTCCCGCCCGGCCAGGCGCCCAGCGTGGCCAGCATCGTCTGATATGAGTTCTGCTTCTGGTTCGGGAGACTACACTGATCATCAACAACCGTGTCGCTGTTGTCGTCGAACCCTGCTGCTGTTGCCAGGATGGTCGGATACATGACATCCGTCCGGCTGGCCGTATGTTCCAGGCCGACCAGGTGGCCGTGTTCGTGGGCGATGAGGGTGGCGCAGTCGTGGGCGTTGCTTCCGCAGTCGATTGCCAGGGCCGTCTGCCCCTGATTGTCATTGCAGGCGCTACCTGGGGCTATCCCGGCTTCCATGGATGGGTCCATCCCCGTCTCGATGGGAGGGAGCTCGTTCTGGCAATTGGCCCATCCGCTGGTGACGATGATTGCGTAGAAGACGCCGCTCGGTGGCCGCGTGAAGGTGAAAACGAGATTGAAATCCTTGTACCAGGCGTCGAGCAGGGTTTGCACCTGCTGCCGACAATCGTCGATGCGAGAGCCGTCGATGCCGGAGCCGAAGTTGCATTTGTACGCCGGGGGTATCTCGCTGCAGAATTGGTTATCCACGGGTGGCGCTTTTCCGTCGGCGTACCAGAGCCAGAGGTAGGCCGGCTTGCCGGGCTCCCCGCCGGCCATCCGATGTGCGGAGCGATCGCCGAGTCTTGTTTCCCCCACCGAGCTGGCCAGTCCGCTGGTTTCGGCCAACAGGCACAGCGCAAGCACAGCGCCCCATCCCACCAACCGCGGGAGCCGTCTGCCTTGGCGCAACATCTTGTCAACCACCTGATCCCAAGTTTACACCTTTCCAGTCGCCGCTGCCGGCCGCGAGAAGGGACGAGAAGGGCTTGGTGGCACTGGCCTCTTGTGCTACAAGAGCCCTCCTAACTCACAGGGAAACGCAGTACAACTTTTACGAAAACTTCATACGCGGTCGTGGCGGAACTGGTAGACGCGCCAGATTCAGGTTCTGGTGGCTTTACGGCTGTGGGAGTTCGAGTCTCCCCGACCGCACTTCAACCCATCGATAGCGATGGGTTTTTTCTTGTCTGGAATTTGGTGACCCTGCATCCGCATTGGTACCTGGCTTGGCGCCAGACTTCGGAAGCTCTCGTCGAGAAATGGCGAAACAGCCACCAGAAGGCGCTATCTGGCGCGCTTCCCGGGGCTGGGTGTTGATCGTGGTCCGTCGTGACTACGCATCGTCTTCGTCACTATCAGTGTCCGCCCAATCGCGGCCGAGAACGAAGTCGTCGTCGATCTCGCCGAAGCCCAGCGGGGTCTCGCCTTGGGCGTAGCCAAGTGATCTGTAACCGCGTAGGCGCTTGGCGAACATGCGCGTGAGCACCGGCACGTGGACATCAACATAGTCGTAGATGCGGACCTCGCGCTTGGCAGGATGCAAGCGGTGAATGCGACCGGTGTACTGGATGAGTGTTCCCTTCCACGAGACAGGCATGGTCAGGAACAAGGTGTCGAGCCTGGCATCATCGAAGCCCTCGCCGATGTACCGGCCGGTAGCGACGATGACACGTTCACCAGAACCGGCATGTCTAGACAGGCGCGCGGTAGCGGCGCGATTCTCTCGGGCGACCATCCCGCCACGCATGACGATCACGTGTCGGCTGACACTCCGGAGCAGGTCGGCGAGCAGATTGAGGTGGTCCTTTCGTTCCGTGAGGACGAGGGGAACGCGGCCGCCATCAAGGGCATGGGCGACATCGCGGACAATCATTTCGTTGCGGGCGTGGTCGCGGCCCAACTCGCGGCAGATTTCTTGGATGCTGAGATCCGGTTTCGAACCGGCAAACGCAGTTTCGCGCGGGATCAGCGTATGCTCGAAGGGGCGCGCCGCTGCTTCGGCCTTGGCGTCGAATGCGAACGCCACAGGTCCGAGTTGCATTTCGGAGATCGGGTGGTGCCCATCGCGCCTTCGGGGCGTAGCGGTCAGCCCGACCAGAAATCGAGCCTTCACCTTCTTGAGTACGCGCTCAAAGGAAAATGCGGGCACATGGTGACACTCATCGACGATGACTTGGCCGTAGCCTGCCAGACACTCTTCCGCGTCGTCGTTGCGAAACAGGCTCTGAATCATGGCGACGTCCAGGCGCCCATTTCCCTTCTTCTTGCCGCCAGCGAGTTGCCCAATCTCGTCCATGGAGATGCCCAGGAACATGGCGAGCTTGTTTACCCACTGATCCAGCAGCGGTCTGCGGTGCACGAGGACCAGCGTGCTCAATCCCCGTGCGGCGATGAGGTAGATCCCGATCACCGTCTTGCCGGCACCCGGAGGCGCGACGAGGACGCCGATGTCCTGGCCCAGCATCGCATCGGCTGCCTCTCGTTGCCGAATCGTCAGTTCGCCGCGGAACGCGAGCGACACCGGCATTCCTGATTGTCGTCGATCCTCAAGGACGAGGCGGGAATGGTTGGCGGCGAGCAGCGACTCGATGTCCTCGCGACAGCCCCGGGGTAGTGCAAGGTTGGTCGGGGATTCCTCGGCGCACGAGATCACGCGGGGCACGAGTGCGGTCGAAAGCCGGAGCCGCTGCCGCTTGTAGAATTCCGGATTCTGGAAGGCAGCCAGGCGCTTGAGACGGTTTATCAGCGCTGAAGGAAGGCCGGCTTTCTCGACAATGATCTGCTCCGCGAAGATGGCCGGGACTTCGGGTGGCAACGATCCTGCGATCAGTAGGGATACATCTCGGCTCTTGCGCGCTGGCGCTAGTAGCTCTTCATCTTCGGACTCGGGCGCACGCACGCCGAGCACGCGACCGCTGCGAGAGGCTTCATTGGCAATCTTCTTCACTTCGTCTGCGGCCAGCAGTGGCACTGACGCCAGAAACCGCCACTGTTCATGCCAACCGAATGGCTCCAAATCGCCGTCGAGGAACAAGGAGTTTCCAGCTTGGCGAGGCTTGCGCTGGAAGGGCAGGGCGATCAGGTTGCCGAAACCGCCTCGTGGCAGAGTGTCCTGCGAGGGGAAAAGTCGGTCGTAGGACTGGAGGCTCAGCTCATGCCGCCCGGACATGGTTTCTGTCAGCAAAAAGGAAACCATCTGCCGCGCATAGGAGGCCGGAATCGGCTCGGTGAAGAAGAACCAGGCGTGGGCACCGTTGCCAGAGCGCGAGCGTTCGATGGCGACAGAAAGCCCCTCCTTCCGACATGTCTCAGAGAACGCGGAGACATCGTCTTTCCATCCGGCCTCGTCGAAGTCTGCCGCCACAAACCAGCAGGTGTCACCGGGAAGCAACGGGTACGCGCCGATGATGTGCTTGCCCATTAGATGGCCAAGAATGGCCTGATCGTCGAGAGGCAAGAAAGCCTGGTTCGAACATTCGGAGCACTTGGTTTTGGGCTTGCTGCAGAGACCGCGGACCCACTCGTTTCCGCAGGCCGGCGAGTAACCCGACTTACCCGACTTGGTGTTTTCCCACCTTCGTGGAAAGACGTCAGGGCGACCGCGGAAACGCTCCCGGAAGAGGCGGACCTTGTCGGCGGACCTCTGCGGTGGCCTGAAGTCGACCGCCGGGCTTACGTCGCAACGGATCGGTGCGGTCTCGGTCAACGCCTGGCGCAGGGACTCAACCTTTGCGCGCGCCTCGGCCCGGGCGCGGGTAAGGCGCTCGACTTCTGCCTCGGCTTCATCGATAGCCTTGGCGAAAAGGTCCTGCTGTTTGGTCACTCCCAAGCGCAGGGATCGTACACGGAGGTCATCGCGCGTGGTATCTCCATGCGGAGTTGACTCGCGCATGCCCGCTCAATAAGAGCAGGCCTTGAAACAACAATCCAAGCGCGGCCGTGTATCCCTGGCCTCCTTGAAGGGCTAACTCCAAGGAAACGCGGATAGGTGGACATGGTTCCTCTTGGGTTCGGCGCGGATAGCTGACAGAATTCGAGGCATGCCGAGGTGCGCATGATTACCAGGGTGGAAATCGACGGTTTCAAGTCGTTCCAGCGATTCGTCCTGGACCTGGAGCCTCTCACGATCATCGCCGGCCCGAACAGCGCTGGGAAGTCTAACCTCTTCGACGGTTTACAGCTTCTTTCGCGCCTGGCCGAGACCGATCTTTCTGCCGCTTTTGAAAAGGGACGGGGTCGGATTCGCGATCAGTTCTCGTGGCTTCGCGGTGAACCAGGCCGATTCATCACCCTCGCGGTCGAACTCTTATTGCCTGAAACTGCAAACGGTGACGAGCCACTGAAGCAGACGCGATTGCGGTACGAGGTTTCCATCGAACGGAAGGAAGAACCCCCAGGTATCGAAGCCTTGGTGGTAGCAGGAGAGCAGCTCACCTCGATTGCGAAAGGCGACGATGCGTGGATAGCTGCGCATCCGGAGTTTGGTCTGTTCGCGAAGTACGATGGAGGTCAACTGGGGCTGGGTGCGGGAAAACTGCATTTTGAAGTTGATGCCGGGCTCGACTTCCATAGAGACTTCGATGGCCCAGGAGCGATCATCCGAGATGGGGCGACGATGGCCTTCGACAAAGATCTCCGTGATTCGACAGTTCTCAGCAGTCACGGTGTCGCGGGCGGTCGCCACATCGCGGCCGTTCGCCGTGAGCTGCTGTCATGGCGCTTTCCACTCGTCGATGTCGCGAGGCTACGAAGCTCCAGTGAGCCTGGGTCTGCAAAGACCCTTGCCCAGGATGGAGCCAATCTTCCGACGGTCCTCGCCGCCCTTCCGAAGGCAACCGTGGCTGCTATCCAGGCTGACCTAGCGGATCTCGTGTCCGACGTTCGTGGATTCGAAATTGTCCTGCCCACGAAGGAACAACTCGGCATTGAGGTTCTGTTCACGGATGGCGAAAGGGTGCCGGCACGCATTCTTTCGGACGGAACGCTGCGGATGCTCGGGTTCTTAACCTTTCTCCGGTCGGCCCGTGCCGGCTCTGTCATTGCCCATGAGGAACCAGAGAATGGCATCTTTCCGGGAAGGCTCGTGGCGCTGCTCGACAAGCTTGTCGCCGAGACGGAACCCGCCGATGAGCTGCCGGCACAGATCATTCTCAACACCCATTCGCCTGTTGTCCTGTCCGTTCTCGGCAAGCGTCCAAGTGCGATCGTCTTGGCAGACAAGATCACGCGAATGGAACAGAACTCGGTGCGACGATCTACAAGAATGCGACACGTCGCGGGTGAAGCAGGTACTGATCGTGGAGCGACCGTGGCTTCTCGTCGAGAGGTAGAACGACTGCTGGAGACGGCGAGGGTGGATGAGCGGCCATGATCTACGTCCGAGCCGGTCTCTACGCCGAGGGCCCCAGCGACTATAGGTTCTTGGTTCCCGTCGTCACGCGCCTTCTCCAGGAGCTGGCGCCACGTGTCCTACCGAGTCTTCCCGAGATTGCCGACACGGTCCCTATCGACGCCCCACCGCCAGCTCCCTCGAATCGCGCTGAACGCATTGCGTCTGCCGTGCACGACCATTGGAACGACTGCACTATATTCGTCATTCACGGGGACGCGAACGGTGATGAGGCCCGCGCACTGGTGGAGAGGGTACAACCAGGGATCGAGTCCGCCCTGCGACAACACCCTGATGCGGCAATAGTTCCCTGCGTACCCGTTCGCGCGGTGGAGGCGTGGATGCTCAGCGACAGCAAAGTCTTCAATCAACTGCTGGGTGGATCGCAAGACCCCAGTCTTCCCCCGAAGCCCGAGATGCTCCCCGACCCGAAGGCCGAGGTGAACACGATCCTAAAGAAACTAGGGGCCAATCTTCGTACATTCCGCGACTTTCAGGCGTTCTTCGGTGCAAACGTTGATCTCGTTTCTTTGCGTGATCTGCCAAGCTTCCGCGCCTTCGAGCAGGCACTAGAAAGCGCGCTTGGCCGACTCGTTCGATGAATGGCTGGGCTTGGTGATTCAGGTTTGGCGCGATGAGACGGCAGGTACCAAGTATTCCCTCGTAAGATCGATGAGTTCCGCGCGCGTGGTACCTGGTTTGTGCTCCGGTAGGTGTTCTATCTTTAGGGAACTATTATGTTTTCTCTAGATGAAACAAAATTCAGGTTCTGGTGGCTTTACGGCTGTGGGAGTTCGAGTCTCCCCGACCGCACTCAAAAAGCCCTGCTTTTGCGGGGCTCTTTCTTGTCCGCCGTAGCCTGGGCAACTCGTCAGTAGAGCGTCGGCGGAGGTAAGCTACCGGGGCACCCAAAGAGTACCTGGACCTGGGTTGCCGTACCCGCGGTGATCGCGTCGCAACTTGTGCCAGTGAGCACGGCGGTTTGCGAGTTGGCCGCGAAGCTCCATCCGTTGGGATCGTCTTTGGGCATGAGGTTTCCGTCCAGGTAGACGGCAACGTTGTTCGGATCAGGAGGCGTCTGCGCGAGCGCGAACGTGCAGGTGGTCACGGATCGGCTGATGGTCGCGAAGGCGTTGGTAAGATCCTGCGGTGAGGTAGCGGGGAAGTAATGGGTGGTCCCTCCCACCGCCGCAAACATGTCCAAATTCCCCACGCTTGGACCAATTCCAACCACGTAGACCAGGAAGCCCGCATTCTTCGCCGCGGTGATGGCGGCGATAGTTCCCTGGACGTCGGCGGTTCCGCTGGTCTGTCCAGTGGCGCAGTTGGGTTCGCCATCCGTGGCTAGAAGAATGTACTTGGTGTTCTGATCGTTAGCGGTCTGAAGATAGGCAGCGGCCGCCGCGATGGCCTGCGCGGTCGGGGTATTGCCAGCCGGCGAGACGGCGGCGATCTGGGCATTGATGGCAGACACCGACGTCGTCGCGACGGGAACCTCGACGCCACTGCTGACTCCGCACGCGTTTCCGGTGGACGAGAACAGCTTGAGACCCCAACTGATGGAACCTGTCGTGCTGGCCAAAGTGCTGGTCACCGCCGTCGTCAGAGCAGACCACCTGGTGGTGCAGACTGCTACCCCGTCGCAGCTCGCATCCGCCGCGGTGCTGTAGACCATGGAGCCCGAACGATCCAGCACTAAAAGCACATCGGCTGGCTGGCGCGAGGTACCGCTAGTCTGCATCCCACAGTTTGCGTCCACTGGGTTCGGGCCACCAGTTGCTCCGCCTACGTTTGCGTTTCCGCCGGTGCTCACGGTGCCACCCATGCTAGTCGTGCCTCCCGCGCCTGTGTTTCCGCCCGTAGTGCTGCTCGTGTTCCCTCCTATGCTCGTGTTCCCACCCATGCTTGTGTTTCCGCCCGTGCTCGTGGTTCCACCCAGGCTAGCAGCTCCACCACTGCCCGTGTTCCCGCCTCGGCTCGCGTTTCCGTCTGTTCCTTCAATTCCACCGGTTCCTGCGGCACCGCCGGTAGCGATGGTAACGCTTGTCGTGTCCGCTCCGTCCGAGCCGCCAAGGGGAACATCGGATTGTCCGTCTAGGGCACCTGGCGCACCGCCATTGCCAGAGTCTCCCATTCCACCGGCCTCGGTTCCGCCGGTCGCGGCCGTGGTCCCGCCAGAGCCGCCACCACCTGGGGCGGCAGCATCGGGCGGGCTGGGACCATCGTCGCCGTGCCCGCTCCCATCACTGCCTCCGCCACAGGCACCTAGAAACGTAGCCGAAAGGCACGATACCAGGATGCAAGATCTAGCAATCATGCCGATCATGTTCGACCCATTCGGGATTCTTCACAATGTGGGTGGCTAGTGGGAAGGGAGTTGGCATGTCTACAACGGGTTTGCTTGATGGATTCCGTGAAGTCGAAAGCAGTGGGAGCTGGTGCTTGGCCGCCCGTGCATGGCGTAGGCGGTCGCCGTGCAGCCGCCGCGGCAGCGCTGGGCCTCTTCACACGCGGTGCACGCACCAGACAATTGCTCGGGGGTGTAGTGGCGGTTGTAGCGGAATCGCTGCGGGTCGCGCCAGATCTCCGCCAGGGATCTCTCGCGCACGTTGCCCTCGGTGCAGGTGTCGGGCAGGGCCAGGCAGCCTTTCACGCGGCCGTCGCTGGTGATGCCCAGGGCATCGAGACCAGCGCGGCAGCCGAGCCAGGGACGCGGAAAACCACCCTGGATGGTCCGCAATTCCAAATCGTCGCTGGTGCAGTATCCGATGTTGTCGGTGAGGTGCGGGCGCAGTCCGGGTCTGCGCGCCAAGCGGCGAAGCACGCGCAAGAGCTCGGGCATGATGGCGGGCGGCGCGATGAGGTGTCGGTTCTCCTCGGCGCGGCCGAGCGGCAAGGTCAGCTGCAACTGCCACCCCAAAACCCCGGCGTTTTCGAGCAGGGGCGCCAGGTCCTCAAGTTCCGCCAAGTTGCCCTGGTTCACCTGGCTGGTCACGCCCACCTTGAGGCCAGCCTGGTCGACCCAGCGGATGGCGCGCATGGCCTGCTCGAAACAGCCTGGCACCCGTCGCTGAGCGTCGTGCGTGCCGGCGAGTCCGTCGACGCTGATGGTGACCGCGTGCAGGCCGCTCTCGACCATCAGGGCAGCGGTTTTTTCGTCGAGACCCTGGCCGGAACTGATCAGGTCGACGATCATGTCGCGGGAGCGCCCGGCTTTTGCCAGTTCAACCCAGCGCGGGTAGAGCAAGGGTTCGCCGCCCATGAGGGTGATGCGCCGGCAACCCAGATCGGCAAGGGCGCCGATGACGCCAAGCCATTCGCCGTGGTCGAGTTCGCGGGCCCTGGGCGCGCCCGCGTGCGAGCCGCAGGTCTGGCATCGGCACGGGCAGCGCAAGGTGAGCTCTAGCGCGGTGGCGAACGGTGCGGGCGAGGGCATCATGCGCAACCTCCGCGCGCACGGTGCAGACAGAACGGATTGGTGTAGATGCTGCCCGTGGTCCAGTAGGCCATGGTGGTGCATCCCGCGCGGCACAGCGGGCCCACTCGGCAGCGGCCACAGGGGCCGGCGAGTTTTGCGGCATCGAAGCGTGTGCTGTAGGCGAAGCGCTCGGCATCGTTCCAGATGGTGGCGATGGATTCGTCGTGCAGATCCCCGGCGTCGAATTCGGGTGGCATGATGGAACAGCCGCGCACGCGTCCGTCGTAGGTGATGGCCACCGCGCGGATGCCGGCCTGGCAGCCGGTCCACAGCGAGGGCGCGTCTAGTGGACCGCGCAAGCCCAGCTCGCGCTCGGTGAAGTAGCCGATGGTGTCGCTGGCGTCGATGTGCGGGAGCTTTCCGCTCGAGCGGGCGTCGACAATGAAGGCCGTCAAGGTTTCCAGATCGGTGGGCGCGATGACAAAGGGCTCTTGGATTTCGAGCACACGTCCGACGGGAATGACGAGCTGGATTTGCCAGCGGCGCACGCCCAGGCTGGCCAAAAAGTCGCGGAGGGCAGGCAGCTCTGCAAGATTGCGCCGACTGACCGCGGTGATGACGACGGTTTCGATGCGCGGCACGGCGCGCTCGATGGCGGCCACGGCTTCGCGCCAGGGTGAGGGGCCGGCGCCCGGCCGAATCCGAATACTGTCGTGGGTGGCCAGCATTCCATCGAGCGAGATGCCCAGAGCCCCGACGCCCGCGTCGATGGCGCGGTCGAGGCGCGCTTGGTCGAGCAGGGTTCCGTTGGAAATCAGGGACGTGCGTAGTCCGATTTCAGCGAAGTCGCGGCACAGGTTGTCCCAATGCGGATGCATCAGCGGCTCACCGCCCGTGACATGCACTTCGCGGCAGCCAAGTTGCACCAGATCTCGCGCCACCATCCGGAGTCTCTCGGGCGGGAGTTCTCGTGACGAGATCTCGCCGCACTGGTTTTCGCAGTGGATGCAGCGAAGGTTGCATCGGCGGGTGATTTCCCAGATGCAGGTGCGCGGCTCGCGCGCCACGCGATCGAGCGGGTGCTGGTTCAAACGAAACGGACCCCGATGTAAAGGAGGACGGGGCCGGGTTGGCAAAGGAACGGGTAGGCTGGGTCGAACGGGCGGCGACCGTACTCCGCCACGCAAACCTCGCTGGAATTGCAGACCAGGTCATTGGCGACCGAGACGCAGTTCTCACCAGCGAGTGCCGCCGCGATGCCCGCGCTCCACGAGGAGTCTAGAGCTGCTAGGCACCCAAGGACCATGCCTTGTTGCTCGACGGGGACATTGCAGCTATCCAAAATGTCTTGGATCGTGACAGCGCCCCCGTCGGGACCACTGGTCGCGGCATACTTTGCCGGGGCGGTGTCCGGCGTAGTCATGGCGTCTGGCATGGTGTCTGGCGCAGGTTTGGAGTCGGAAAGCACCAGGTGGATTGAACTGTCGGCCTTGGCTTCGGGCTGCGAGTTCCCCGCGTCGGGAAATCCCAGGGTCGCCGCGTCGCGCATCTGGGAAGCACTCTTCAGCGGTTCGCGCGAGCACCCGATGGTGGCCGCGCCGCCCAGAAGAAGCAGAAGGCCGAGCGCCGGTGCGGAAAGCGCCGAAGCCAATCGGCGGAACGTCGAGGCAGGTGCTTCCGCAGCCTGACCTGCGAGGGCTGCGCGGATCTCGTCGATCAGGGTGGCGTAGCGGTCACTATCGAGGACCTCGTTGTCGACCAAGGCGCCCGGCGCGGCATCCTGGCGTGCCTTGAGATCGCGAGCCAGCGTCTCAAGCAGCACGCGCAACGAGGTCCAGAACATGTCGCACCCTTGCCGCGCGACCAGCGTGGCATGGAGCGCACCCAAGGTCTCCTCGGTGCCCGCCCACGGCTTGACCTTCATGCCGCATATCTCGACCAGAAACGAGCGAATGCGCTGGATAGACGAAGGAACGATCAGGCTTTCCAAGGCAACACCTCCGGCAGATACGCGAACTCAATCACGGTAGATTCCCGCGGCTGGTTTGGCAAGCGGCGGGGTCGGGCGCGGAGCGGGCGAGGTGATGGGCCTCACTCGGGAGATCCGAGTGCGCGGCTCGCGCACCACGCGATCGAGCGGGTGTCCGTTCAAACGAAGCGTACTCCGAGGTAAATGATCATCGGTTGGCAAATGTGCGTGGAGGCCGGGTCGAAGTCGCTGTTTGGTTGCGGAGACATGCAAGTGTAGCCGGTGGCAAAGCAGCTAAGCTGGTCGGCCACGGTCGCGCAGTTCTGTCCGGCAAACACCGAGGCCATTCCCGTGCTCCACGAAGAACGTAGTCTTGCAAGGCACGCAAGGATATTGGTTTGCTGCTGACTTGGGATATTGCAGCTATCCATGATGTCCTTGATCGTGACGGCGGCGCCGTCGGGCCCTTGGGTCGCCGCATCCCACGGGGATCTCGTGTCGGGCTGCGGGGGAAAAATGATGACGTTCGAGGAATCTGGTCGCGAATCAGATTGCGACGTTCTCGCATCGGCCGTGTCAGGCGCCGCCGCCGCGTCCTGCATCTGAGAAGAACCGTGCATGGGTTCTCGCGCGCACCCGACGGTGGCTGCACCGCCGAGAAAAAGCAGAAGAGCGAGTGCCGACGTGGAAAGGGTTGCAGCCAAGCGGCGAAAGGTCGAGGCTGGCGTTTCCGCGCCCTGACGAACCAGGGCGGCGCGGATCTCGTCGATCAGCGTGGTGTAGCGGTCACCGTCGAGCACTTCGTTGTCGACCAGCGTGCCCGGCGCGGCATCGTGGCGCGCCTTGAGATCGCGAGCCAGCGTTTCGAGCAGCACGCGCAACGAAGTCCAGAAGATGTCGCACCCTTGCCGCGCGACCAGCGTGGCATGGAGCGCAGCCAGGGTTTCCTCGGTGCCTGCCCATGGCTTGACCTTCATGCCGCACATCTCGACCAGAAACGAGCGAATGCGCTGAATGGACGAGGGAACGATCAAGTTTTCCACGGCAACACCTCCGACAGGAACGCAATCACGGTAGATTCCGGCGGATGGTTTGGCAAGCAGTGGGGCCGGCCGTGAGGCTTGCAAAGTGACGGTCCTCACCCCGCGGGATCAGGGCGTGCTCGCGTAGGCTGGGCACCTGGCGATGCGCCGCTCGATTTCGGCGGCCAAACGGCGATACCCCTCTCCCTCGGTGCCGCCGTAGCGCGCCTGAAAATCCGCATCCTGAATCCCTTCGGGAAGATCCTCTGCTTTGGGAAAGAAATCATCGACCTTGAAGCCCTGGGCGAGTCTCGCCTGGAGCGCGCGCGCCGACGTCTCATCCCGCGTGGCGACCTGTGCGAAGGTTGTCCCGGCTCGATCGGCCAGGAGATCGCCGAACGAGAATCCGCTGCCGCCCGCTGCGTCCTTCTCTTCTTTCAGCAAACCGCCCGCGTCGCTGACGTTGCGTTCCGCGATGACCGTGAGTCCGGCGCTGACGAAGAAGTGCTTGGGCCAGTCGCTTCGCTTGCGCAGCGTGGTTCCGTCAAATGCGCTTCGGAGTGCGTTGCGAGTCGGTTCGTCCATGAACCGACCGATGAGCGTCTCCACGTGCGGATGGCCAAGCGCAATGCCGAGCGCCAACAGCCCCGCTCGGTTCTCCTCGACGGCGCGATTTTGCGGGGAGCGATCTTGGGCGAAACGGAACGCGGTCCGAACCGTGGCACCAAAGCGCGCTTCACTGTTGCGAGGCATCTTGGGGGCGGCTGAAATCAAATTGAGGATCTGCGCGTGAACGGCCGGGATGTCGATCTGGACTGCGTCCGGATCGTGGAACAGCCTGGAAACGAGCCCCTTGGGGGGCGTGCCGTGGCCATAGGTCACGGTCAACAAGCCTGATTGCAGTTGAGCGCCGTGCAGACGCGCCAAGATCGGCTGCATCCGAGGGTCGTCGGCGATCGCGTGCGCGACCATGGGTGACAGCACCGCGAGCAGAATCTTGGGGATCTCGACGCGCCCGATGCGCAAACGGTCGGCCTGCAAGGCGAGGCTTCCCTCCCGGACACGGAAGGTTCCGTGGGCAATGACGTTCAAGAATCTCGAACCGCCTCGAAAGGGTGTCGAGGCAAGAATCTCGCCCTGGCCTCCATCGAGTCTGACCATTGCCCTTCGCGCCGAATCCTCCACCGACAGCGCCCACGCCAAGAGCAGATTGAGCTCGTGTTCGGTGATGCTGAGCGTGACCGTCGAGCCTTCCCGGACCTTGAGCGGATTCTTGCCGACGAACAAATCGTAGAGGTGGCGTCTGTCCGCCGAGCTGAGCTTGGGCATCTCGATGTTGGCCGGGGAAGTGTCGATGGCCCGGTAGAACATTGCACCGGCGCAGCCCACCAGCAGCGCCACCAACAAGGCCAACTTGGGCAAGAACAAGATCCGCGCGAGCGTGCCCCGGGCCCACGCCATGCCTGCCCAAGTGCCGAGCAAGCAACCGGTCCAAGGCACGAGCAGTCCGAGCGTGCCCGTCGCGGCGAATGGCGTGGCGGCTGGACGCGCGTGCAAGGCGCGCACAAGGGCAGCTAGCAAGAACGAGACGGCGACAGCGGGCAGCCACCTGCACAAAGCACGGCCGAGCCAAACCTCTCGCGGCGGCAGGGAGAAGACCGACAGAAAACCAACCGGGACAAACCACAACAGATACTTGCCCGTGTGCAAGATCGCTAGCTTGATCCACGTGATCAGCGACGCCCAATTGCGCAGGCTTGCCGTCGAGAACTCCGTTGTGGTCGCTTCAGGTCGGGACATCCACACGACGAGGAAGACGACCCACGCGAGCAAGCCCAGCCACACGGTCCAGCGTGGAACAGGAGCGCTCTTTCCGGTTTCGTGGCTCTTCATGCGGGCGGGTCTGTTTCGACGGTCGCGCGGCGGATTCGGATTCTAGCAACAGCCACTCTGGGCCCTCTCTCTCAGTTCTCCGCGTTCTCTCTCTTCCCTAGAGCGACACCTTGGCGCGCTTGCCGCGCAGCTTGGGCGCGTACTTGCGCATGCGGCAGATCTTGTTCACCACGTCCATGTAGGCCTTGGCCGAAGCTTCGACGATGTCGGTGCTGGTGCCGATGCCGGTGAAGGTTCCCTCGGGGGAGACCGCGACGATTTTCACGCGACCGAGTGCCTCGCGGCCCTCGCTGATGGCGTCGAGGTGGTAGTCCTTGACTGCAATCTTGAAGCCGACCACACGGTCGATGGCCTTGGTGGTGGCGTCCACCACGCCGTCGCCACTGGCCGCTTCTTCCTGCGCCTTGCCGTCGCAGACGATGCGAACGGTGGCCGTCGGGATCACGCCCATGCCGCCGGTCACGTTGAGGTATTCGAGTTTGTAGGTGTCGGCGATCTCCTCGATGGTGTCGGCCTCCATGAGGGCCACCAGATCGTCGTCGTAGATCGTGCCCTTCTTGTCGGCCAGGGCTTTGAACTTGGGATGGAAGGTTTCTATGTCGATGTCCTTCTCGCGGTAGCCAAGGCTTTCGAGGCGGCTTCGCACCATGTGGCTGCCCGACCGACTGGTCAGGTTCATCTTGTTGTCTTTGAGCCCGACCGACTGTGGGGTCATGATCTCATAGGTCGACTTGAACTTGAGCACGCCGTCCTGGTGGATCCCCGATGAATGCGCGAAGGCGTTGCTGCCTACGACAGCCTTGTTGGCCTGCACGGGCATGGCGCACACGTCGCGCACCAGCTTGCTCGTGCGCATGATCTCGGTGGTGTCGACGCCGCAGGTGACGGCCAGGTAGTCGCGCCGGACCTTCATGATCATCACGACCTCTTCGAGGGCCGCGTTGCCCGCGCGTTCGCCGATGCCGTTGATGGTGCACTCGACCTGGCGGGCGCCGTGCTTGACCGCGGTGATCGAGTTCGAAGTGGCGAGGCCGAGGTCATTGTGGCAGTGGACCGCGATGATCGCTTTGTCCACGTTGGGCACGCGATTCATGATGTCGTCGATGATCGAGGCGAAGATCTCGGGCGTGGTGTAGCCCACGGTATCGGGGATATTCACGGTGCGGGCGCCGTTCTTGATGGCGGTCTCGACCACCCTGCACAAGAAGTCGCGCTCGGTGCGGCCGGCGTCCTCGGCGGAAAACTGCACGTCGGGGCACTTGCTGCGCGCCAGCTTCACGCTGCTGGTAATCATGGCCAGGCACTCGTCTTGCGTGCGGCGCAGTTTCTTTTCGCGGTGGATGGTCGAGGTTCCGAGAAAGGTGTGAATGCGGGGCCGCTTGGCCGGGCGCACGGCCTTGGCGCAGGCGAGGATGTCTTTCTCCACGGCGCGGGCCAGGCCGCAAATGATGGGCCCCTCGACCTCTTTGGCGATGGTCTCGACCGAAATGAAATCTCCCGGCGACGAGATGGGAAAGCCGGCCTCGATGACGTCGACCTTGAGCAGCGCGAGTTGGCGCGCGATGCGGATCTTCTGGCCCACCGACAAGCTGGCAGGCAACGCCTGCTCGCCGTCGCGCAACGTCGTGTCGAAAATCAAAACTTCGTTGGTCATGGTGGCGCAGCATACTCCGATTTTTCACCACAGCGGCACCGAGAGCGCGGAGGGGCGGAAGCGGAAGGGTTCGGATTCTAGATCCGGAGAACCCATCTTCTTCCGGTCTCTGCGCTCTCTGTGCCTCTGTGGTGAAGCCTTTCTGGTGCTAAGATGACCGTTCGTCATGAGCACAGATTCTCCTTCCCAACCCATCGTCGATCTTCGCCAACAACTCGACAAGACCGACGACGAGATCGTCCGCTTGCTGGCGCGCCGGCTCGAAACCGTGGGACTCATCGCCAAGGCCAAGGCCGAACACTCGACGCAGATCCGCGATCCCGGACGCGAGCGCGAAGTCCTGGCGCGGGTCGAGGCCCTGGCCAATTCCCTCGGCATCTCGGGACCGCTCACACGCAAGATCTTCTCCGAGGTCATCGACTACTCGGTCAGCCGTCAAGTCGCCTCGCTGGTCGACGCCGAACGAAGTCACATCACGGTGGCCTACCAGGGCCAGCCGCTCACCTACAATCAGCTCGCCGCCGAGCAGTACGTCGCCAGCCGCGGGCTCACCGGGCACTTCGTCGGGTTGGCGTCGCTCACCCAAGTCATCGAACAACTCGCCTCGGGCCAAGTCGACCTGGCCTTCCTGCCCATCGAGAACACCGTCGCCGGCAGCGTGAACCAGGTCTACGACGTGCTTCGCGAACGCGAGCTGCACATCGTGGGCGAGGATTCGTTCCGGATCGAACTGTGCCTGGCCGCCGTGGCCGACGTGCCGCTGCCGGCGCTGCGTCGGATCTATTCGCACCCGCTCGCGCTCGAACAGTGCTCGGCCTTCATCGACGGCCTGCCGCAGGTGCAGACCGTGCCCTTCGCGGACTCGCGCGATGCTATGCGCGCGGTGGCCGAATCCAAGGATCCCACCCTGGCCGCCGTGGGTTCGTCCGAGGCGGCGCGTGCGCATGGCCTGGTCATTCTGCGTAGCGAGATTGGCAACCAGGACGAGATCCTCATGCGCTACGTGGCGCTGGCGCGCGCGCCCTTGCCCGTCGACGAACGCGTGTCCTGCAAGACCAGCCTCATCTTGTCGACCCGCCATGAGAAGGGTGCGCTCTTGCGTTGTCTGCAAGTTCTCGGCGAATACGGCCTGTCTCTGACCAAGCTGGAATCTCGGCCGCGCCCCAACCGGCCGTGGGAATATATGTTCTTCGTCGATTTCGAGGGCAATGTGGTCGAGCCGCGCGTGGCCGCCGCGCTCGAAGCCCTGCGCACCGAGGCGCTCTATCTCAAAGTGCTTGGTTGCTATCCCGCGAAGGCCACGCCCCAAGTGGCGCAGGCCTCGGAAGTCAAACCAGCAAGCGAAGCCGCGCCGGTCGAGATTTCACCGCCAGCAGTTCCCGCGAAAGCCGCCGTGCGTGCCTCGAAACACTACAAGCTGGCCGACCGGGCCACGCGGTCGCAGGACACGCTCGTCCGCGTGGGCGATCTGCTCATTGGCGGCGAGGGTTTCGTGGTCATGGCCGGACCATGCTCGGTCGAGTCGGCCGAGATGATCGAGAAGACTGCGCTCTACGTCCGCGACAAGGGAGCCCATATGTTGCGCGGTGGGGTTTTCAAGCCGCGCACGGGACCTTACGCCTTCCAGGGCCTGGGTCTCGAAGGCCTGGACATGCTGGCCGCGGCTGGCAAGGCCGCGGGCTTGCCCATCGTGACCGAAGTGATGTCGCCCGAGCAGGTGCGTCCCGTGGCGGAGAAATCCGACATGCTGCAAATCGGCGCGCGCAACATGCAGAACTTCGCGCTGCTCAACGCCGTCGGCAAGGTCGACCGGCCGATCTTGCTCAAGCGTGGCATGTCGAGCACCATTGAGGAATGGCTGGCCGCCGCCGAGTACATCCTGGCCCAGGGCAACGGCCAGGTGGTGCTATGCGAGCGTGGCATCCGCACCTTCGAGAGCGCCACCCGCAACACGCTCGATTTGTCGGCGGTGGTGGTGCTGCGCGAACGCACGCACTTGCCCATCGTCGTCGATCCCAGCCACGGCACCGGCCGGCGCGCTTACGTCGCCCCCATGGCGTGGGCCGCGCGCGCGTGCGGCGCGCACGGCGTGTGCATCGAAGTGCACCCCGACCCGGACAAGGCGCTGTCAGACGGCGACCAGAGCTTGACCTATCCCGAATTCGCGTCGCTGATGGATGGCCTCGGCCGCGTGCGCATCTGATGAGGCTGGAGGCTGGAGGCCGGAGGCCGGAGTCTGGAGCCTCCAGCCTCCAGCCTCCAGTCTGCAGTTCACAGTCCCAGGATCACGGCGCGTTCTTTGCGCGAGGCCAGGAAGGCTTCGTGCAAAGCTAGCTGCCCACGACTGCGAACCAGGTTGTGCTCGCCCCGGCTTGGGAAGCGCCTCGCATCCCAGCCGAAGTAGTTCTCGAAAAGAGCGTCGGCCGCGAATCGGCCGGCCAGTTCGAGGCTGATCCATTCCACGCCACCCAGAAGCGCCAGGCGTTCGGTTCTGGTCAGATCTCGTCCGATGCCCGCGGCGTAACCCGCGAAGGATGCGCTAAGGACTTCCATGTCGATGCGTGCGGCCACATCGTTCTCACCGCTCACGTTGCACCATGAGCGCCAGGCATCGCCGAGTTCGAGGCCGAGCGACATGGGGCCAACCGTGTCGAGGTCGATGAGACACAGCGCCTGCTCCGAAGCGGGCGGTGTCGCGCCCCCGAAGAGGATGTTGTTCAGTTTGAGATCGCCGTGGCAGATCCGCGGCGCCAAGGCGGGCAGCGGCGGCAACTCTCGCGCGCGGGCCAGGATGTTTTCCGCCAACGGTCTGACTTGGGCGATGAGGCGGTGATCCTCGTGCGCGGCCAGTGCTTCGCGCAGGCGCGAAAGGTGCTTCGCGGTGTCGTGCACGCCTTCGCGCAGGCCGCGAAAAGTGTGCGCAAGACCGTCGAGCGCATGATGGAATCGGGCAACCAGACTACCCGCGGCGCGTGCCTGGGCCGGGCTTTGCACTTTGTCGAAGGTGGTGCCGGGCACGAATGTTTGCAGGCGCCAAACGCCATCTTCGCCGCCGAGGTCCAGCCAGAGACCCCCCTCGCGGATTGGCAGAAGACGCGGGGTCGCCAGCCCGGCTGCCGCGAGCGCCGAGGTCACGGCTGCGATGTTCTCGTTGATGACGGGCGAGAAGATCGGGGCCTGGCGCTGAAGGACAGCGCGCCGGTCATGGGCGGAGAGGAGAAAAGTCTGGTTGATGAGGCCGCTGCCGAGCGGCTCCACGGTCGCGACTTTCCAGTCGGGGAAATGGGACAGGACCCGTTCGCGAATGAATTGCAGAGAATCCACGTTGCCCACTATGGACCCGCTCGAAGACCTATCGCCAGGAAACGCGGCTTGTGGAAGTCGCGGGCTTCTGACCATTCGACCCCTGGAATCTGTGCGCGAAAGCCAAGCCCGCGTTGATTTCGGTGAGAGCCATGAACTTGGGCAGCGTCGCGATTTCCTTGACCTCAAGGAAGAAGCCGAAACTGGAAACCAGGTGGTAGATGGCGCCCAAGCCGACGGTCAATCCCACGGGGCCGCCGTGAAGCGTGTCGGTGTGATAGAGGGTGCAAGAGGAGGCCGCATTGCAGCGCTTGTCGACGGTGGCCAGAAAGCTGGTGCCGAGCCCTGCGCCCCCCGACGCATAAGCTTGGAGCCCGCCCTTGCTCAGAAAGGAGAGTTGCCCGCGCAGAAATCCCGCAAACGCTTCGGTCGGAATCGCATGCTCGCCCGCGCCAGGCACGTATCCACTCGCGTCTTTCGGCGTGTACTGGTACCTGCCCATGACGGAAAACGAGAACCGCCTGCTCACTTGATAGCCGATCTCCGGCTCAAGCTGGACGAGCGCGGCCGGCGAGAATCCGGACTGGACCGTGACAGGAGTGTTGCTGTCGACGGTCTCGCGCCCGTGGTAGACAGCGCCAGTTCCGCCGCCCACGGCGACCCAGAACGATCCCGGTGCGCGCAGGCGGCTTGGACGCACGCCTTCTGCCCCGCCGGGGAAGCGGCCATGCGCGGGGTCGGCGATGGGCGCGGGCTCCTCGGTGGCGTCCTCGGCGCCATCGGGGACCGGCGGTTCTCGGATGATCAACTCATTGGGGGCTTCGGGATGGCCCAGGTAGAGCGCTTTGGGCGAGCCAGGGACTTCCGCCTTGATGTAGTACGACAGTGCCTTGCCTTGAACGGCGCGGCCGGGGACGACGATCATGAGCCAACCCTTGGGGCTGCGTTCCATGGGCAAACCAACATACTCGCCATCAGCGCCCTGCGGGCGGTAGTGGAAGGTGGCGGTGGATTTTCTTTGCTGCTTTTGTGTCAAGCAGCGCACGACGACGTCCTGTCCAGGTGGGGTGTCAAAGGGCAGGTGACAGTAGAGCGGAGACGGGACACGCGCCGGCAGATCCGGATCCTTGATCCAGGCGGCACTCTTGGCGCCGTTCGTATCGCCTGGCTTGCTGCTGGCTTCGACCTTTGCCTGCGCCGGTTCTGGGTGCGGGTTGGAAGAGTCCTCGCGCAAAAGCGGAGCCGTTGGGTCTGGATTGGGCGGCAGATCCATTTCCTCGCGCGCTTGAAGATAGGCTGACTTGAGTGCCGGCGATTCCAGCCCAGGGGTGATGGTGATGTTGGGATTGATCTGGAGCGCCAGCATGAATTGCCGGATGGCTTCCTCGCGGTCCTTGAGGCCGGTGAGGACCACGGCCGCCAGATGAACGTAGGTTCGCGCGGTCATCTCGTCGTTTTCGAGCCCCGCGGTTTCGCTGATCACCAGCGCTTCCGAGAGCCTGTATTTGGCGGCTTGAAAGTGCTGGTCCAGGATGTCCGCATACGCCTTCTTGTTGAGGTCGATCATGCGGTCGACCGCGGCTTCACCCACCTCGGCCGATTCCTTGGCTAGCGCGCGGCTCGCAGCAAAGGGAGCGACCGCGACAAGCGCGGCCAGGATCCAAGATAGGCGTTGCGACGTGCGCACGTACGGCTCCTGCGCACACTATACGCCTTATGTTGAAATTAGGGAGCCCCCCTCACAAGGGCCGACATGTGGGGCATTTCTATGTTCCCATCGCGTGATAGCCTTTGTCCACGTATAGGGTTGTTCCAGTGATTCCCGACGCAATCGGACTTGAAAGAAACGCGGCGGCTACAGCGACCTCGGAGGCGAGAATGGCCTCGGGGAGTGGGGATTTCGCGCGGCAATGCTCGATCATTTGTTCAATACCACCAATGGCATTGGCGGCTCGCGAAGGCATGGGCCCGGCCGAAATGGCATTGACGCGAAGACCCCATTTTCGGCCGGCCTCAAACGAGAGCGTACGCACGTCGCTTTCAAGCGCGGCTTTGGCCGAAGACATGCCCCCCCCATAACCTGGTACGACGCGCTCCGCTGCAAGATACGAGAGCGAGAGAAACGAGCCTCCTTGGCGGGTCTGCGGACCAAGCCGGGCCAACATGGAAGTGAACGAGTAGGCGCTGGTGCCAATGGCGGCCAGATAGCCTCGCCGGCTGGTTTCGAGCAGAGGGTTCTTCACCTCCGGTGCGTTGGCCAGGCTGTGCACGACGATGTCGAGGCATGGGCTGCCAAAATCCGCGCTCAGGCGGTTGGCCAGACCCTGGATGCTCACGTCACCGAGGTCGCGGTAACGCTTGCTCGACTGCACTTCGGCGGGAACGTCGCTGGCCGTGTCGAAGTCAGCGTCGAGAGGATAGATGCGCTCGAAACTGAGTTTGCCGCCACCCGCGAGCTCAAGCGAGCGATCGAGTTTTCCGCGGTCGAGCGTGGTCTGAAAGATACCCAGGGCCGGTGGCCAGGTACCGATGCACACGGATGCGCCGGCCTCGGCGAGTGCCTTGGCAATGGCGAAACCAAACCCGGCATCGTCGGCCACGCCGGCAACCAAAGCGCGTTTTTCGCGCAGATCAATCGTCAACATGAGGCCCAAGGTTCCGCGGAGCGCTGGCGAAGGTCAAGGCTTGCGTGCGGAGGAAAACTACTGCTCGCCGCGCGGATAGGTGCCGAAGATGCGCAGGCTCTCGGCGACGTGGGTCAGGCTGGCCAGCGCGCGGCGCGCGGCTGGCGTGTTGCGGTCGCCCAGGAAATCCAGGTAGAACGAGTATTCCCAGGGGCGGCCCACGATGGGGCGCGACTCGATCTTGGTGAGATCGATCTTGCCCTTGGCAAAGGCCTCGAGCGCGTGAAATAGCGCCCCCGGTTTGTTGGTGGTGCGAAACACGATGCTGGTTTTGAGCGTCCTTGAGCGGCGCTTGAGCCGGATGAGTTTTCTCCGATCGGGCCGCGCCATGACGAAGAAGCGGGTGAAATTTTGCGGGTTGCTTTCGATGCCCGCGGCGAGGATCTGCGCGCGGTAGGTTGCGGCGGCGATGCGGCTGGCGATGGCGGCCTCGTCGCGACGGCGATTCTCGACCACCATCTTGACCGCGCCCGCGGTGTCGTAGGCGGGCAGGACTTCAAGGGCAGGGATCTCCGCACGCAGCTTGCGCAAGAAATCTTCACATTGGGCCAGCGCCACAGGGTGCGAATAGATCCGCCGCACGTTCGCGAGCTTCGTCCCCTTAGGCGCGATCAGGTTGTGGGCCACGCGCAGCACCACCTCGCCGATGATTTCCAGATCGTTGTCCACCAGTAGGTCGTAGTTCTTGATGACCGAACCTGCCAGGGTGTTCTCGATGGGCACCACGGCGCAGTCGGCTTCGTCGCGAATCACCGATTCGAACATCTGGTCGAACTCGCGCTTGGGACAAGGTTCGATGGTATCGCCCAAGATGCGGCGACCGGCTTCCTCGGAAAAAGCCCCGCGCTCACCCTGGAAGGCGACGCGAAGCTTGCGTTTCTTCTTGGCGGAAGTTGGTGCCATGGCTAGCTAGGGGTGGCGGGAGACTTCATCTTGTAGCCGACGTGGCGCACGGTCTCGATCATCTCGGCGCCTGTGCCAAGTTTGGAGCGCAGCCTGCGCACGTGGATGTCGACGGTGCGCGTGTTGCCGGTGTAGCGATAGCCCCACACGCGCGAAAGCAATTGCTCGCGCGTGAAGACCCGGCCCGTGCCGGCAGCCAAGAACTTGAGCAGCTGGAATTCCTGGCGCGGCAGCTTCAGTACGCGACCGCGGAAGGTGGCCTCGACCGCCACGGTGTCGATGACCAGATCGCCGAGCTTGATGCGGCCTGCGGCCGAGAACGAAGAGAGCCGCCAGTCGAGTTGGCGCACGCGCGCGTAGAGCTCGGGGCCAACGATGGGCGACAAGATGAAATCATCCATGCCAAGCTCTGGATCGAGGCCGGCCAGGCGCGATACCTCGATGCAAAGTAGAATGGGAATGTCGGCCAGCGTTGGAAGCTGCTTGGCGCGCTTGACCACCGCTCGGCCAACCTCGAGGTGAGGGCCGGCATCCACCACGACGACAGAAGGTCGCACGTGTTCGATGTCATCGGGCAGGTCATCGAGGTCGTAGCCAACTGTCACGACTTCGCAGCCCAAGTCTCGCAGTGCCGCGGCAGAAGAGTCGGGTTCGGAAGCGCCTAATTGTGGCCTGGAAGTGACGACAAGGGAACGCATCGTTTACGAAACATAACTCAGCAGTGTGCGAAACAACAGCTATTTAAGGCTTCGTGGCTGCGATGGATGTTTCGTGATTGTCTCAGGATTTGAGGATTGTTTCTTCTAGGTTTCGCAATGATTTCCGGGCAGGAAACTTTCGCCGCGCTGCCGGGCCCATGAATTGCCGACGATAGGCCCGGACGCTAGGGTTCTGTGCAGCTATATAGAAGGGATGTAGGCGACTCTGCCCGAGCTTCCATAAATATGAGCAACAAGGACACCCCGAAAAGCCAGTGGACCTGTATCTCGCCGCCCCAAGCGGAAGGTCTGTACCATCCGAGTCATGAGCACGACGCATGCGGCGTCGGCTTTGTTGTCGATGTCGAAGGGCGGAAATCGAACCGGATCGTCCGCAACGGCATTCAGGTGCTGGAGAACCTCGCCCATCGCGGTGCTTGTGGCTGCGAGGAAAACACAGGCGACGGTGCTGGCATCCTTCTGCAGATCCCCGATGCCTTTTTGCGAAATGTGACATCCGCGCTTGGCATCACGCTGCCTGCCGCCGAGGAATATGGCGTGGGCATGGTGTTCTTGCCGCAGAACAACGGTGACGGCAAGGATGCCGAGCGCTGCGAGCAACTCTTCGAGCAGGCCGTGACCTTGCTCGGCCAGTCGGTCCTGGGCTGGCGGGACGTGCCCGTCAACCCGACCGGACTCGGCAAGAGCGCGATCCTGTCGCGACCCCTGATTCGCCAGGTTTTTGTTGCACGTGGTGCGGGCGTGACCGACACTGCGGCCTTCGAGCGCAAGCTGTGCTTGGTTCGCCGCGCGGCCGAGAAGATGGTGAGCGCCAGCGACATTCGCGAACGCGATTCCTTCTACGTGGTCAGCCTTTCGGCCAGGACCGTGGTCTACAAAGGCATGCTCACGGCCGAGCAGCTCGATTCGTATTTCCCCGACTTGTCCGAGCTGTCGGTCGTCTCGGCGCTGGCGCTCGTGCACTCGCGCTTTTCCACCAACACGTTTCCCAGCTGGTCGCGCGCGCACCCCTACCGCATGATCGCGCACAACGGGGAAATCAACACCCTGCGCGGCAATGTCAACTGGATGAGCGCGCGCGAAAGCATCCTTGCCTCGCCGCTTTTTGGCGACGACATCAAGCACCTACACCCGGTCGTCGATCAATCGGGCAGCGATTCGTCGATGTTCGACAACGTGCTTGAAACCCTGGTCATGGGCGGCCGCTCGCTGCCGCACGCCATGATGATGATGATTCCGGAGCCGTGGCACAAGCACAAGACCATGAGCCCGGAGAAGCGCGCCTTCTACGAGTTCCATTCGTGCTTGATGGAGCCGTGGGATGGCCCGGCCGCGGTGGCCTTCAGCGACGGCGTGCAAATCGGCTGCGTGCTCGATCGCAATGGTCTGCGACCCCTGCGCTACACGGTTACCAAGGGCGGCATGGTGGTCATGGCGTCCGAGACTGGCGTGCTCGACATTCCGCCCTCTGAGGTTGCCTACAAGGGCCGCATCGAGCCCGGCCGCATGTTCTTGGTCGACACCTCGCAGAAGCGACTCATCGCCGACGAGGAAATCAAAGAGAAGATCTCGACCGAACAGCCCTACGCGGAGTGGCTCGACCAGCAGCGCGCGTTCCTGTTCGAACTTCCGCCGGGCGAAGGCAAGCTGCCACTCGATGCCGCCGCGCTGGAAACCGCCCAGCGGACCTTCGGCTATACCACCGAGGACATCCGCTTGATCACGCCTATGGCGGAGATCGGTGGTGAAGGCATCGGATCGATGGGAACCGACACGCCCCTGGCGGTGCTGTCGAATCGTTCACCGAACCTGTTCAGCTATTTCAAGCAGCTCTTCGCCCAGGTTACCAATCCGCCGGTGGACGCCATTCGCGAAGAGCTCATCATGGCCGCGGGCACCACCATCGGTCCCGAGCGCAATCTTTTCGACCCGCAACCCGAGTCGGCCCACCAGATCGATTTGCAAGGGCCCGTGCTGTGCTACGCCGAGACCGAGCAGTTGCGCGCACTCGATGGTTCGGAGAAGAGTCGCGGTTTCAGGTCATGCACGCTGCCCACGCTGTTCCGGGCTGCTGGCGGCGAGCCGGCCTTGCGCGAGGCGCTCGATGACCTGTGCGCCAAGGCCGCGGCGGCCGTGCGCCAGGGGTGCGCGGTGGTCATTCTGTCCGACCGCGACCACAGCCGCACGCTTGCGCCCATTCCCGCGCTGCTCGCCTGTTCGGCCGTGCACCACCACCTTTTGCGCGAGGGGACCCGCACGCAAACCTGCATCGTGGTCGAGAGCGGCGAGCCGCGCGAGGTCCATGATTTCTGCTTGCTCATCGGCTTCGGCGCCAGCGCCATCGATCCGTACCTGGCGTTGGAAACCGTCGACGATCTCGTTCGCCAGGGCACGGTCAAGGCCAAGCCCGAGAAGGCGCGCAAGAATTACATCAGCTCGGTGGTCAAGGGCGTGGTCAAGGTCATCTCGAAGATGGGCATTTCGACCGTGCAGAGCTACCACGGCGCCCAGGTCTTCGAGGCCATCGGCCTGCGCCACGACGTAGTGGAGCGCTACTTCACCGGAACCGCATCGCGCATCGGCGGCATCGGGCTCGACGTGATCGCCGAGGAGTCGCGCCGTCATCACATCAAGGGCTATCCCGGCCGGCCCGTGCGCCGGCCCGGACTCGATTCCGGTGGCGAATACCGCTACCGCAGCGACGGCGAAAATCACCTGTTCAGTCCCGAGGCCATCGCCAAGTTGCAGTACGCGGTTCGCACCGAGAGCTACGAAGCGTTCAAACAGTACGCTCTGCTCATCAACGACCAGTCGAAGAGCATGAACACCTTGCGTGGTCTCATGGACTTCAAGCCGGCGCGCAAGCCCATTGCCATCGACGAAGTCGAACCCATCGAGGAGATCGTCAAGCGTTTCAAGACCGGCGCCATGTCCTACGGTTCGATCAGCAAAGAGGCGCACGAGACCCTGGCCATCGCCATGAACCGCCTCGGCGGCCGCAGCAACACCGGCGAGGGCGGCGAGGATCCCGAGCGCTTCAAACCCATGGCGAACGGCGATTCCAAGCGCAGCGCCATCAAGCAGGTGGCGTCGGGGCGTTTTGGCGTCACCAGCGACTACCTGACCAACGCCTCGGAAATTCAGATCAAGATTGCCCAGGGCGCGAAGCCCGGCGAAGGTGGACAGCTGCCGGGCAAGAAGGTCTATCCGTGGATCGCCAAGACCCGCCACAGTACGCCCGGTGTCGGGCTGATTTCGCCACCGCCCCATCACGACATCTACTCCATCGAGGACTTGGCCCAGCTGATCCACGACCTCAAGTGCGCCAACGACCAGGCGCGCATCAGCGTGAAACTGGTCGCCGAGGTGGGCGTGGGCACGGTCGCGGCCGGCGTGGCCAAAGCCAAGGCCGACGTCATTCTCATCAGCGGCCACGATGGTGGCACTGGCGCTTCGCCGCTCACCAGCATCAAGCACGCGGGCGGTCCGTGGGAACTCGGTCTCGCGGAAACCCACCAGGTGCTCCTGCTCAACGATCTGCGCAGTCGCGTGGCGGTCGAAACCGACGGCCAGCTCAAGACCGGCCGCGACGTCGTGGTGGCGGCCTTGCTCGGCGCCGAGGAGTTCGGCTTCGCGTCCGCGCCGCTGGTGTCCCTTGGTTGCATCATGATGCGCGTGTGCCACCTCAACACTTGCCCGGCCGGCATCGCGACCCAGGATCCCGAGTTGCGCCAGCGTTTTGCTGGCAAGCCCGAACACGTCGTCAACTTCATGCGCTTCGTGGCCACCGAGGTGCGCGAACTGCTCGCCCAGCTTGGTTTCCGCACCTTGGCCGAGGCCGTGGGGCACACCGAGTGCCTGGAACTGCGCCCGGCCATCGATCATTGGAAGGCAAAGGGCGTGGATTTGAGCGCCATTCTGTACCAGCCGCAGGTCGCGGACAGCGTGGGCCGCCACTGCACCATGGCCCAGAATCACGGGCTCGAAAACGAGTTCGACGACCGCAAGCTGATTCCGATGTGCCGGCCTGCGCTCGACGAGAAACGCAAGGTGCGCGCGAACCTGCTCATTCGCAACGTCAATCGAACCGTGGGTACGCGCCTGGGCAGCGAGATCACGCGGCGCTATGGACCCGAGGGCCTGCCCGAGGACACCATCCAGGTTCACTTCAAGGGCTCGGCCGGCCAGAGCTTCATGGCTTTTGTGCCGAAGGGCGTGACCTTCACCCTCGAAGGTGACGCCAACGACTACTTGGGCAAGGGACTCTCGGGCGGCAAGCTGGTGGTGTTTCCGCCCGTGGAAGCCACCTTCGTCGTCGAGCAAAACGTGATCGTCGGCAACGTGGCGCTGTACGGAGCGACCAGCGGCGAAGCCTACATTCGCGGCCTGGCCGGCGAGCGCTTCTGCGTGCGCAACAGCGGCGCCAACGCTGTCGTCGAAGGCGTTGGCGATCACGGCTGCGAATACATGACCGGCGGCCGGGTCGTAATCCTGGGTCCCACGGGGCGCAATTTCGCGGCCGGCATGTCAGGCGGCATCGTCTACGTTCTTGACGAGAACCGCGAGCTGCGGCGCAACTGCAACACCGAGATGGTGGGGACTGGTCCGCTCGACGATCCCGCCGAGGTCGAATTGGTGCTTGGCATGCTCCGCCGCCACCGCGAACTGACCGGCAGCAAGCGCGCCCACAACGTGCTGGTGAGCTGGTCGCTCTTCCGCCCGCTCTTCGTGCGCGTGATACCGCACGACTATCGCCGCGTGCTGGAGGCGCAGAACAAGATGCTCGCGACGGGACTGTCGCGCGAGGAGGCCGAGATGGCTGCCTTCGAACTCAACTCCAAGGATGCCGCCCGACTGTACGGAAAGTAATGGGAATGGGTCAGCCAACAGGATTTCTCGAGTTCAATCGCACCGTCCCCGAAGATCGTCCGCCGCGCGAGCGAGTCGCCGATTTTGGCGAGTTTCACAAACACTTACCGGAAGCCACCATGCGCGAGCAGGGCGCGCGTTGCATGGACTGCGGCGTTCCCTTCTGCCACACCGGCAAGATCATCGACGGCCTCGCCAGCGGCTGTCCGTTGCACAACCTGATTCCCGAGTGGAACGATCTTGTCTACAAGGGCCGCTGGCGCGAGGCCATCGATCGTTTACATCGGACCAACAACTTTCCCGAGGTTACGGGTCGCGTGTGTCCCGCGCCTTGCGAGGGATCGTGCGTGCTTGGCATCAACGCGCCGCCGGTCACCATCAAGGTCAACGAGTGCGCTATCGCCGATCGGGCCTTCGCCGAGGGCTGGGTCGTGGCAAGCCCGCCCAGTTTCCGCACGGGCAAAAAGGTCGCGGTGGTCGGCTCCGGTCCCGCGGGTCTTGCCTGCGCCGCGGAATTGAACATGGCTGGCCACCAGGTCACCGTCTTCGAGCGCGCGGATCGCATCGGCGGCCTCATGATGTACGGCATTCCGGCCATGAAGCTCGACAAGGGCATCGTCGATCGCCGGATCAAGTTGCTGTCCGAGGAGGGCGTCGAGTTTCGTGTCAACACCGAGGTGGGCAAGAATTTCCCGACCGAGAAGCTGCGCAAGGATTTCGACGCCATCGCTCTGTGCGGTGGCGCCACCGTGCCGCGCGATCTGCCGGTCGAAGGCCGCACGCTTACTGGCGTGCACTTCGCCATGGAGTTCCTCACCGCGAACACCAAGCACCTGCTCGACGGCGACAAGGCCGCAGCGGGACTGATTTCCGCCAAGGAAAAGCACGTCATCGTCATCGGCGGCGGCGACACCGGCACCGATTGCGTGGGCACTTCTTTGCGCCATGGCTGCAAGAGCCTGGTGCAACTGGAACTGCTGACGCGTCCACCGGAGGCGCGTACCGTGGACAACCCATGGCCGCAATGGCCCAAGATCTTCCGCGTGGACTACGGTCAGGAAGAGGCGGCGGCGATCTTTGGCAAGGATCCGCGCCAGTTTCAGGTGCAAACCAAGCGCATCCTGGGCGACGACAAGGGCCACGTGCGCGCCATCGAGGTGGTGGAGGTGCGCTTCGCCGCCCAGGCCGGCGGGCCGCCCAAGATCGAGGAGGTGCCTGGCACCGTGCGCGAATTGCCCGCAGATCTCGTGCTCTTGGCCATGGGTTTTCTCGGTCCCGAAAAGGCGGGCCTGCTCAGCGAACTCGGCGTGAAGCTCGACGGACGCGGTAACGTCGCGGTCGACGGAAACAAGCAAACCAGCGTGCCCGGCGTGTTCGCCGCGGGCGACATGTCGCGCGGCCAGTCGCTGGTGGTGTGGGCCATCGCCGAAGGCCGCGACGCCGCCATTGGCATCGACCGCTTCTTGATGGGCGAAACCGTACTCGAATAGTCCGCGTTTTGCCGCTGCTCGCAATTGCAAGGTGCGGGATCCGCCTGGCGCCCGCCCTTGACAAGAGATTCTCTAAAGGTGACGCTGAGTTCCGCCGAACTGTCAGCAGTTGGCGGTTTGCTCACCAGGAGGAGCCAGCAAGTATGAAACGATTCCATAGCTTCGCGTGGCTAGTTTCCGCCCTGATGGTTGCGTTGACTTTTGTGCCAGCACGCGAGGGGCAGGCGGCTGCTCCAACCGAGGGGGTGATCGCGGGGCAGGTTCGCGATCTCGATTCTGGCCAGCCCGTCGCTGGTGTGACCGTGGTGGCCAGTGGTCCCGAAGGCGACACGGCGGCATTGACCGACGCGAAAGGCAGCTACCAATTTCGCGCCCTGCCCATCGGCCGCTACACGATTCGCTTCCATCGCAACGAGGTGCTGGCCGAACGCGAGGCGACCGTGTCGGTTGACCAGACGGTTCGCGTGAACATGCGGTTGCCCGCGGTTCCCGCACAGGTGGAAGTTGTCGCCGCCCCTTACAGCGCGCCAGCCATCGACGTCGGTTCGTCGCGCATCGGCGCGACGTTCGGCTCGGACTTCATCGATGGCGTTCCCAACGCTGGGGCCGACGTGGCATCGCTGATGCAGAAGGCGCCGGGCGCGTATGCGGAAACGCCGGACGGGTACCAGGGCAATCCCGGGGTTTCGTTGTCAGGTGGCACGGGGGCGGACAACGCCTACTACCTTGAAGGCCTCAACGTCACGGCGCTGCGCGATGGCATGCTGGCCACGAACCTACACGTGGCTTTCCTGGAGGAAGTCGAGGTCGTGAGCGCCGGCTTTGGCGCGGAGTACGGACGCGCCCTGGGTGGCGTGGTCAACATGGCACTGAAGTCGGGCACCAATGAATGGAAAGGCAGTGCGTTTTCTTGGGTCCAGCCGGGGTGGATGTCGGGAAGCCAGCAGCGGATCCTGAGCCGCTCCACCGTTCTGACTGGGACCACGGAGCCGGACTACACCACACAAATGGGGGCCGAAGTCGGCGGTCCCATCATCAAGGACAAGCTCTTCATCTGGATGGGCTACGTGCCCGAAATCGGACGCAGCAACTTCATTCAGTACGCGGATCGTCTTGTCGAGAGGGATGGCCAGCTTGCATCCAACCCCGATGGTTCGCCCGTGGTCCAGCCGCTCTACAGCCGGGTGATCCCAGGCGAGTCGACGACGCACAACTATGCGGGCAAGCTGACTTGGCGAATACGGCCCGACCACACCGTGAGCCTGAGCCTGGTCGGCATACGCAAAGATCAGGAGTACATGCGCGACGCGAACATGGATCTTATGGCCGGCATGACCCATCAACAGAGCAGCCGCCAGGACATCATCGCGCACTGGCAATCGGCGTTCTTTCAGCGCCACTGGCGCATCGACGCCACCTTGGGATTGCATACGGAACACTATTCCGATGGCTCTCCGTATGGGGATGTGGAGAGTGCCAACGCCGTGACCTGGAACAACAATCCATCGCTGGCGCAGTTCAATCCACAGGTAGCGGGTTTGTGCCAGGATGATTCCGTCACGGGCTTTCAAAGGTGTCCAGTCCAGGGATACCAGTCCGGTGGGTACGGGAACTTGACCGATGTGTCAGCCATTCGGCTGGCAGGCCAAATCAAGAGCACGAATATTTTTTCGGCGCTCGGCCTGCACGAGCTCAAGTACGGTATCGACTATGAATTGAATCAATACGACGAGAAGTCGTGGTATTCGGGTGTAGACGGGGCGCGTGGTATGGTCACGGTCCGACCACCGTCCACGCCCGGCCTTGAGGTGGATACGCTGTACCGTCTCCCCTATGGGACCTCGCTTGCTTCCTACCCAGACCCAACCGTTCTGGCGCAAGCGCCCTACTATCAAGATTCGAGTGAGGCCAAGAACCGTGCCTACAACGCGGGAGCGTTCATTCAGGAGAGTTACTTGCCTCTGCCCAACCTGACTGTGAATGTTGGATTGCGGTGGGAGGCGCAGCGGCTGACTGACTACATGGGCAACACGGCACTTTCGATTGCAGATTCGTTCGCGCCGAGAATTGGCGTCGTTTACGACCCGACCAAGGAGGGGCGTTCCAAGGTCTTTGCCCACTATGGCCAGTACTACGAATCGATTTCGATGGATCTTGCCAATCGCGGTTTTGGCGGGAAGGGCGGATTGGCGACGTATTACCCGGGATCTTCCTTCTCCACGTCCGGCGACAGACTGCTGGTGCAGCCTGGTATCAAAGGCAGCTACAACAACGAAATCGTGGTAGGCGGCCAATACCAGCCCTTGCGGGATTTTGTGGTCGGGGCTTCGATCATTGCCCGGTGGCTCGATCGCGCTATCGAGGACACTGGCGGAAGTTTGGCCGATGGAACGGGTGCGTATCTTTTCGCCAACCCGACCGACCCCAAGCCGATACGAACCTATAGGGCGCTCCAGCTCACCGCTACCAAGCGGTTGGCCAATAACTGGTTTTTCGCTGGCGCCTATACTTATTCTCGGACCATGGGAAACTACACCGGGCTGTACGACGCGGAGACCATGCAGCTCGATCCCAACTACTCCACCCAATACGACGTCAAGGAATTGATGGTGAATCGATACGGCCCATTGCCGAACGATAGGCCGCACGTGATTCATTTGGATGGGTACTATCGGTTCAATTGGGGCCGGCACGCCGTTTCCCCCGGGCTCAGCTTCATGGGACATTCGGGGCAACCCATCACGCCTCTCGGAACTGCGCCCTATGAAGGATCTGATGAAACCTTCGTCCTCCCTCGCGGTTCGGCCGGCCGAACGCCCTTCGTTACCCGTCTGGATGTGCACCTTTCATACCGAACCAGCCTTGCGAAGAATCTTTCCGCCGAGGCGTTCATCGACATTTTCAACGTCCTCAACCAGAAGACCGTGCTGACCGTGGATACCAACTTCACCGATGACCAGGTGATGCCGGCGACGTCACCGGGCGCGTCTCTTAACAGAATCCCCATTGCTGATGACAGCGGACAGACCTGCACTCCGACGAGCACGGGATGCACCCCGGGATACGCCAAGGCCAGCGCTAACTATCTTCGTCCAACCTCCTACCAAGCGCCCATCAGCGGACGCTTAGGTGCGCGAGTCTGGTTCTAGATCACCCTCATCACCCAGCACTTGAGGTGGCCGGTTTCGGGAACTCCGACGAGCTCGGGGTGGTCGCGGCCAGCGCCCATGCGGGCCACGACTTGCACAGAGCGGCCGCTGTCTGCACTGGCTTCGGCGGTGATGCGGTCGAATTGCTCGCGCGAGATTCGGCCCGAGCACGAGCACGCCACCACCAAGCCGTCGGGAACCACCAGGCGCAGGCCGCGCAGGATGATTTCGCGATAGGCGCGCTCGGCGGCGCTGTCGCCGATCTTGCGCTTGGCCAGGGCGGGGGGATCCAGAACCACGACATCGAACCGTTCGCGCTCGGCTTCCAGCGAGCGCAAGAGATCGAACGCGTTGGCCTGCCGTGCGGTCAGGTTGGGCAGTCCGTTGCGGGCCGCATTGGCGCTGGTGCGCGTGACAGCCTGCGCGTCCTCGTCGGTGGCCAGAACCGGGCCGCCCTTGCGGGCCAGGGCCAGCGCGAAGCCGCCGTGGTAGGTGAAAGCGTCGAGGCAGCGCGCGCCCGGCGGGGCCAGGGCCGCCACCAGAGCGTGGTTGTCGGCCTGGTCGAGAAAGCCGCCGGTCTTGCTGTCGGTAAGTAAGTCGGCGGTCAGGCGGTTGGGACCTAGACGGTAGGTGATTTCCGAACTTCCGCTACCGCACAGGATTTCTCGACTTCGCGGCAGGCCTTCAAAATCGCGCGCGGATCCGTCGTCACGGGCGATGACTAGGCGAACGCCAAGCATCTTTTGCGCGATGCCGGCGATGGCCGCTCGATGCGCGTTCATGGCCACCGAGGTGGTTTGCATGACCGCCGCATCAGCGTAGACATCGATGAAGAGACCGGGGAGTGCGTCGCTTTCGCCATGGACCACGCGAAAGGCGTCACGATCGAGGGCAAGACTCGTGCGGCGGGCGCGCGCGCGTTCGAGGCGGGCCGCGACGAGCTGGAGAAAATCGGGCGGCCCCTCGCCCTGGAAATTTGCGCGATCGAGAATGCGCAGGGCGACTGGCGATTCGAGCGACCAGGTCGCGATGGCGAGCGGCCGGTTGCGCTCGTCGGTCACCAGCACCACGGCTGGGCCGTCGGTACGGGCGTCACGCTCTGGGCCGGCGATCACATCCTGGCGGTAGATCCAGGGGTGGCCGCTGGCCACGCGCGCGCGGCCACGCGATCCAATCTTCACCGTCGGTATCCCACTCTTGGCCATGGGCCGGCTCAGAATTGCAGGGCGACGCTCAGGTTCATGTCCACGCTGCCGAGGGATCCCGTGCGATGAGAGTCGGCGGCGAAGAACGCCACTCCCCATGATCCTGCGAACTCGGCGCCCACGCCGAACCAGTCATAGAGGAAGTAGTGGGCGCCCACGCCCCCGCGCACGAGAAAACCCGCGGCGCTGCGCGTGCTGTCCGGGAACAAGAAGATCGGCCCCGCGGCAGCTTTTGCGTAGGGCACGATGGGCAGGTTGGTCTGGAATTTCCAGGCTGCTCCGCCAAGGATGTCCACCGCATTTCCGCTGCCGTTGCCACACGCGGTTTGGTTCGTGCGACAACTGCCGGAAACGATGCCCATCTGGATGTCGAGCCACAAGGTTTGCGCCAGGCGGTTGAGGTAGTCGCCCTGTAGGCGCAGGCCGCGCATGTTGTCGCCAAGGCCGGCGCTGTACCCGGCATGAAGCGTCAGCTCGTTGTCCTTGATGAACGGGTGCGGCCCGCGCAGCAGCTCTTCTTCGGCGTGGGCGAAGGACGCGGACGCGCCCAAGAGGGCGAAAGCGATCAGGGTAGGGCCGAACCAGCGCACGACCGCCAGCATATGTCGGACCGGCCTCCGCTCCAAGAAGACATACTTTTCGCATCGCCCGATAGCCACGGCAGGTCGTAGACGTGGTCTTGGCCGAGTGGCCGTGGCCGGACTGATCGTGGCACAATGCTTGTCCCATGGGCTCCATTCTCAAACGCGCGTCCCTACTGCTGGCCATCGCGGGGCTGCTCGGCGCTGGTTGTGCTCGGCCGTATGCCGGTCCCAAGACCCTGGCCGCGCTCGGCGTTGGCCTGCTGGCCGCGGGTGGCACGACGTGGGTCACGGGCGATCATGAAAATCACGGCGGCGTGGCCGCGGCGGGCATGGCCACCACGGCGCTTGGCGCGATTGCGGTGTTCGCCGCGGGCGGCTGGTTGGCGATTGGGGTGGCGTGCACCGAGGATCCGGATTGCCCGCGCACGGAAGAATGCCGCGAGATCCCCGCGCCGCCCGGCGGCGTGCCGTACCGCCAGTGCATGCCTCGCCAAGGGCCGTAGGGCTCGAAGGCATCCCGGAGGATTCTTTGTCCCCGAGGTTGACAGGTGGGCAGGCGCCTTTCATCCTGCCTGGCCATGCGCCCTGATGGTCGAAAGTCCGACGAGTTGCGGCTGATCCGAATCACGCCGGACTACAACCGGTACGCCGAAGGATCCGTGCTGGTCGAGTTCGGCGAAACCAAGCTCATTTGCACCGCCAGCGTCGAGCGCAAGGTACCGCCGTTTCTGGAGGGGCAGGGCAAGGGCTGGATCACCGCCGAGTACGCCATGTTGCCGCGTTCGACGCACACGCGTTCGGGCCGCAACCCAGGCGGCCGAGGACAAGAAATCCAGCGCCTTATCGGCCGGGCCCTGCGCGCGGCCATCAACACCAAGAACCTTGGCGAGCGGCAGATCACCGTCGACTGCGACGTCATCCAGGCCGACGGCGGTACGCGTACGGCGGCCATCACGGGCGGTTGGGTGGCGCTGGCGTTGGCCGTGCGCCGCCTGGTGCACAAGGAGAACCTGAAAAAGGATCCCCTGCGCCGGGCCGTGTGCGCGGTCTCGACGGGCATCGTGGAGGGCGAAGCGCGCCTGGATCTGGCCTACGCCGAGGATTCCTCGGCGGACGTGGATTTCAACTTCGTGCTCACGGACGGCGGCAATTTCGTCGAGATCCAGGGCACGGCCGAGGGCGAGCCATTTTCTCCGGACGACTATCAGCGCCTGCTGGTTCTGGCCAACAAGGGCGCGCAGGAATTGTTCGCGCACCAGAAAAAGGCTTTGGCCGAGGCCAAGCAGCCGTGAAGCTGGTCGTCGCGACTCGCAATCGGCACAAGGTTCGTGAGATCGCGGTGCTTTTGGCCGAGGCCGGCCTGGATATCGTGGCCGTCACCATCGACGAAGTGGCGCCCAAGGCGAGGCTGCTTGAAAACGAGGACACCTTCGAGGGCAATGCCTTGGCCAAAGCGCGCCAGGCCAGTGTGGCGTGCGGCATGCCGGCCATCGCGGACGATTCGGGGATCGAAGTGGACGCGCTCGGCGGCGCGCCCGGTGTGCGCTCCGCGCGCTGGGCGGGCGAGCCTTGCGACGATGGTCGCAACAACGAAAAAATGCTGCGCGAGATGGCGCTGGTGCCGGCCGAAAAACGCACCGCTCGCTACCGCTGCGCCGCCGCATTCGTGGACGTGGCAGGAAATCTTGAAGTTGTCCGCTCCGGCGCGTGCGAAGGCGTTCTCCTGACGGAAGCTCGCGGCACGGGCGGATTCGGCTACGACCCATTGTTCTTCATCCCATCGCTCGGTCGAACCATGGCCGAGATCGACCTGGCCGAGAAGAACCGCCTTTCCCACCGCGCCGCCGCGTTTCGCGCCCTGGCCCAGGCCCTGCGCGAAACGGGGCGGAAAAAATGAAGGAGAACACAAGGTCGCTGAGCAAAGGCGCAAGGTTCTGCTAGTATCTGCGCCCTCTCGCCGGTTTCCGGCGGGAACCGGGGCGTAGCGCAGTTGGTAGCGCGCCTGCTTTGGGAGCAGGATGTCGTCGGTTCAAATCCGGCCGCCCCGACAAAAACTAGTTT